>Ga0233425_10001010_pt1 | contig 67134 bp, 53 predicted proteins | sample Watercolumn_Towu_2_FD_181712 | JGI IMG/M metagenome (GOLD analysis project Ga0233425, IMG submission 181712) | Freshwater microbial communities from Lake Towuti, South Sulawesi, Indonesia - Watercolumn_Towuti2014_140_MG | ecosystem: Environmental > Aquatic > Freshwater > Lake | place...
AGGGTTGGCCAGGGTCATGACATCACCCACATCGGTATGGTTGGAGATAGCCCCCAGGACCCGGCGCATGATCTTGCCGGACCGGGTCTTGGGCATATCTGGTACAATCCAGACTTTTCGCGGCCGGGCAATGGCGCCGATTTCCTTGACGATACACTGGGAGATTTGTTTGGCAACTTCTTCTGAGGCTGTTTTGCCGGGTTTCAAAGCAATATACATATCCGGTTCTACGCCCTTGATCGCATGCTTAACCGGAACAACCGCCGCCTCGGCCACATCCGGATGGGTCAGGGCAGCCGATTCAAGCTCTTTAGTCCCCAGTCGATGACCGGAGACATTGATGACATCGTCAATCCGGCCGAGGATACGGACATAGCCGTCCGCCGCCACCACAGCGGCATCACCGGTCAGATAGGGCCAATCCTGCCATCTTTTACTGTTCGGGTCTTTGCAATATCGTTCGAAATAGGTCTTGACAAAACGGGCACGGTCTCCCCAGATGGTCTGGAACATGCCGGGCCAGGGGTTCTGGATGCAGATGTTACCGGCCTTGCCTGCCCCAGGAGGAATAACGTTTCCGTCATTGTCATAGACGATCGGATGAATACCGGGCATACCCGGACCGGCGCTGCCGGGTTTCATGGGTTTCAGGGCCGGGAGGGTGCTGCAGAGGAACCCGCCGGTTTCCGTCTGCCACCAGGTATCGACGATGATGGCTTCCTTTTTGCCGACTTCGTTGTAATACCATCTCCAGACTTCCGGCTCAATGGGCTCGCCGACGGTGGTCATATGCTTGAAGTGATAATTGTATTTCTTCGGTTCATCGGGCCCAACCTTGCGCAGGGCCCGGATGGCCGTGGGGGCCGTATGGAAGATATTCACATCCAGGTCCTGGGCTATCCGCCAGGATCTTCCGGCATCCGGATAGGTGGGTACCCCTTCATACACCACCGTGGAGGCCGCCAGGGCCAAGGGTCCGTAGACGATATAGGAGTGGCCGGTGATCCAGCCGATGTCGGCCATACACCAGTAAACGTCTTCCGGATGGATATCCTGGACATATTTGGACGTCCCGGTGACATAGGCTAGATACCCGCCGGTGCCGTGCTGGGCCCCCTTGGGCTTGCCCGTGGTGCCGCTGGTATACATCAAAAACAATGGGGCTTCAGCGGGCATCGGTACCGGAGCAACCCGGGCCCCATAATACTTGGGCAACAAATCATTGACAAAGAAATCGCGGCCTTCGACCATAGGGATCTTAGAGGAATATTTGCCCGGATAACGCTGCCAGACCAGGACCTTCTTAACCTTCTGGCCGTCTTTGGCCGCTTCGGCTACGGCCTGATCCGCCTTCTCCTTATGTTCCTGAATCTGACCGGCCCGGTAATAGGCGTCCATGGTGATCAGGTATTCACTGCCAGAGTCCACGATCCGGTCGGCGCAGGCCTTGGCGCTGAACCCGCCGAAGACCTGGGAATGAATGACACCGAGTCTGGCGCAGGCCAGCATGGTGATGGGCAGCTCGGCCACCATGGGCAGATGCAGGGTGACCCGGTCCCCGGCCTTCAGGCCGCATTCATTCTGTAAAATGGCGGCAAACTCATTGACCCGAACATATAGTTCCTGAAAGGTGACATGTTCGGTCTTTTCATTCTCCAATTCCGGGACAAAGTGGATGGCCGTCTTGTTCTTATACTTGGGCAGATGGCGGTCCACACAGTTGTAGCTGGCATTGATCAACCCGCCCTTGAACCACTTATAACAGGGGGCGTCGCTGGTATCCAGAATCTCGTCCCAATACTTGTACCAGTCCAATAAATCGGCATACTCTTTAAAACAATCGGGAAAATTGTCTAAGGAAAAACGATCATAGACCGTTTCGTCGGTCATGTTGGCTTGGGCAATGAACTTTACCGAAGGATAAACCAACTCCTCCTCCTGCCAATGCACCGCAATTTCAGCTTCGGACGCTTCTACGCCTTTTTCTTCTTTCTCTGCCATAGTTTTCACTCCTTATGTTTATTTCCCTTCCCCCAATAGGGAGGGTCTTAGACGATTTTAGAGTTAATGATATTTTCAATAAAAACGGTACACCCGAAAAAAAAATCAAATGTCCTCGTTCATTAGATAACTTTTTCCCCCAGGAAGACCCCAGGGGAAAAGTTTCGTCTTAAGACTAACGGTTAACCCTTCTATCCGGGAGATTGAGACTACCGGATAGAAGGGGAATAAATCGGGTTAGTCAACCAGGTTATTCGGCACCCACACCCAGGTAGGTCCGCACCTTTTCCTTTTCAAAGGCCGCTTCGGCCTCCTTGTCCGGCGAGGCCAGGGAAACGATCCAGGCGGCGACAAAGGCCAGGGTCATGGTGACAATGGCCGGGTTCCGCAAGGGGAAGATGGCCTCCTTGTTTTTCAAGACATCAATCCAGACCGTGGGACTGAGGATGATACAGACCACGGCGGATACGGAGCCGATGATAATGGCTGCAATGGCCCCGCCGGTGGTCAGTCTTTTCCAGACGATGGAAAGAAAGATGGCCGGGAAAGGACCGCTACAGGCAATGGCAAAGGTTAAGCCTACCATATAGGCCACATTCTGACCTTTAAAGGCGATCCCGGTCAGGATGGCCACACAGCCGAAAATAATGGTAGCGATCCTAGCCACTTTGACCTGTTCCGCTTCTGCGGCTTTACCGCCTTTGAAGACGTGGGTATAAATGTCATGGGCCATAGCGGAGGCGGCGGCCAGGGTCAGACCGGCGACCACGGCCAGGATGGTGGCAAAGGCTACGGCGGCGATAAAGCCCATAAAGGGGCTCCCGCCCAATAGCTCGGCCAGGAGCGGGGCGGCCATGTTCCCGCCCTTATCCACCCCGGCGATGACCTTCTTGCCCACCAGGACTGCAGCGGAAAAACCGACGACGGGGATGATGCAATAGAAATAGCCGATAAAGGTGGTGGCCCACATAACCGAAACACGGGCCGACTTGGCATCGGGCACGGTATAGAAACGCATCAGGATGTGCGGCAGACCGAGGAGGCCGAGCATCAGGGCCAGACCCAGAGAAATAGCATCAATGGGGTTGGAGACCAGACCGCCGGCCTTGAGCATATCGGCGCTGTACATTTTGGTGACTTCGCCGTAGAGGGTGCCTGGGTTAAAGCCGAAATTGGCCATGGCAATAAGCAACAAGACCGTCACACCTCCTAAGAGCAGACAGGCCTTGATGATCTGGACCCAGGTGGTGGCGATCATACCGCCGAAAAGGACGTAACAGAGCATGACCACACCGACGATCAACTCGGCCACTTCATAAGGCAGACCGAACATCAGTTTGATCAGGTTGCCGGCCCCGACCATCTGGGCCGTGGCATAGGTCCATAAAACCAGGATCCCGCCGATGGCCGCAGCGATACGGATCGGTCTCTGTTTCAGCCGGAAGGCGACCACGTCGGCAAAGGTGTATTTTCCCAGGTTCCGCAAGGGTTCGGCCATGAGGAACATCAGGGCCGGCCAGCCCACCAGCCAGCCGATAGCATAGATCATGCCGTCATAACCCTTCAAGGCGGTCATGCCGCAGATACCCAGGAAGGAGGCGGCGGACATATAGTCCCCGGCCAGGGCCACGCCGTTCTGAAAGCCGGTGATACTGCGGCCGGCGGCATAAAACTCTTTGGTCGTCTTGGTGCGTTTGGCCGACCAGTAGGTAATATAAAGGGTAACGGTAATAAAGATGAAAAAAAAGATAATCGATGAAGCGGAGACTTGACCTAAGCTTGTTTGCATAATCCCTCCTTATAACAGCTCTTTTTTAAGGGCGTCGACTTCTTTGTCGTAAACATTATTGGCCCAGATGATGTAAATGACCGTCAAGAGCCAGGATAAAACAATCCCCAGGACTCCGAGGATAATACCCCAGTTGACGAATTCCCCGACTTTTTGGGCCAGGAAGTCCTTGCCGTAAGCCACGATCAGGATATAACCGTAATAGATGATAAAGAGCAGGACGGTCAGGATAATACTGACATTCCACCTTTTGGACACAAGGGCCTTAAATCTTGCCGATTCGACGATTTCATGGGCTGTTTTGGCCATAAAATTTCCTCCTGAAATTTGGTTAAAGATTGGTTAACTGCTGGGGCGACCTAAATGTTTCACCTCCTTTATAAGGGTCCCCGATCTGTAATAATTCTTCTAAATTCTGGATCCCGGATTTTTCAATCCAGGGGATAAAGCGCTGAAAAAGTTGGGCGGTGATTAGGGCATCCTGGACGGCATTATGGGCCCCTTCGGCCTCGATGCCGAATTGCCGGGCCATCTGATACAGATCGGCAAATCCCGGGGCCAGAGAGAAGTGGGGATCCGAAGACCACCGACCCCAAAGCCATCGGTAAAGGTCTGCCGTATCCAGAACCGGATTGGCAATGGAGGATTTCAGGATGCGATTTACTTCTTTATTGAGAAAACTTAAATCGATAGTGATACAATGGCCTACCAGGACGCAATTTTCGCAGAAAGAGAGGAAGTCTTTGAGCAGGAGGTCAATTTCCGGTTCTTCTTCGACTTCGGCAGGGGTGATCTCATGGATCAAGATCCCTTCGGTTCCCATAGCCGTTCGAGGTTTGACCAGACGGTAAAAGGTATAACCCAGTTCAATGCGGGCTTTAAAGATATGCAGGGCGCCAATGGAGACAATGGAGTCTATTTTTTCATTTAATCCGGTCAGTTCGGTGTCGATTACGGCATAGCGGACTTCTCGGATGGGGGCCTTAATGTCCAAGGGAGCGGACGGGTGGGGCTTAGGTGGTTTCTGCTTTTTTTTCAGCAGGTCCAACATGCCGCCCATCTTTCTGAGAGCCAGATGATCTGAATAAAAAGAAGCAAAGGGCATTCTTTTTTCAAACTCATATTTCTTTTAGAATGTTAGGGATGTGAAAAGGAAAGCGTACTTAGTAAATCTGGTGTAAGGTTGTCGCAAATAGTGTGCCGATTAAGGAATTTGTAGGAAGATTTCTTAAAACTTTATTTTTTTTCGGTAAGTTAAGAGGATGAGGGTAAATTTAAAAAAAGCAAGATTCTATTTTTAGGGAAAGGCAAGAAGTGTTACTTTCTGTATCGTTATAGATATTATTTAAAAATTTTTAATATTTTTAATTAGTTATCATATGTTACCGAAGGTAACATATGATTTTTTGTATGGGGAAAAAAGTAACATTAATTAAGGCGAGAGGCGACATGCGAGAGGCTTTATAGGTTTATCGAAATACGAAATATGGGCTACGATATACAGACAAAGGTTATTTTTTCATTATCCCCCATTTTTTTCTCTTTTCCCAAAGGGCCTTGCGGGTTATGCCAAGCATCTCAGCGAGTTTCTGTTCGCTGACAGAGGATTGATAGTGTTCAATAAAAAGTTTAGTGTAATTTTCGATGGAGAGGGATTGATCGAGGGCCTTCATCAGAAAGGAATTGGAGACCTTCAGTCCTTCAGGTAGATGTTCAGGGAAAATGGTTTGCCGGTCCGAAAGGAGAACGGCCCGTTCCATAATGTTTTGCAGTTCCCGAACATTGCCCGGCCAGGGATAATCCCTCAATAATTTGGCGGAGGATTCATGAATCTCCCGAACCGGTTTGCCTATCTCCAGGGCATATTTAGTTAAGAAGTATTTGGCCAAAAGAAGAATGTCTTCCTGTCGTTCCCTCAATGGAGGCAGTCTCAAAGTCACCACAGTGAGTCGATAATAGAGGTCTTCCCGGCAGAGGCCGTCTTTAACGGCCTGCTGAAGATTTTTATTGGTGGCGGCAATAATGCGGATATTCACTTTTCTGCTCTGGGTCGATCCCAGAGGCCTTATTTCGTGATCGTCAATGACTCGCAGCAGTTTGGCTTGCAGAGAGGGGTTGAGGTCGGCGATTTCATCCAAAAAGATCGTCCCTCCGTCGGCCTCTTCCAGGAGCCCCCTTTTGGATTGGTGTGCTCCGGTAAAGGCCCCTTTGAGATAACCAAAAAATTCGGACTCCAGGAGATTATCGGGAATGGCGCTGCAATTAACCGGAACAAACGGTTTATCCCGCCGGGAACTGTTGAAATGGATGGCCCGGGTGAATAATTCCTTGCCGGTCCCGGTCTCGCCCAGGACCAGGATATTACTTTTGGAGTCGGCGATCTTTTTCACTTCCTCAATCAAAGTGGTGATGACTTTGCTTTGACCGATGATATTGGTGAAGTCATAGCGGAGTTCGATCTGCTTTTTAAGAAACAGATTTTCGATCTTCAGGGACTGAGCGCTCAGGGCATTACGGACGATTCGTTTCAAATCTTCATGAATAACAGGCTTGATAATGTAATCATACGCCCCGGCCCTTAAGGCCCCGATGGCCGTTTCAATGGAGGCATAGGCCGTCATGATGATAAAAATCTGGTCCGGGATTCTCTTTCTGACTTCAGTTAAGAAATCGATCCCGTTCATCCCCGGGAGGAGGATATCGCTTAGGATCAGATCATAAGAACCCTCCTCCAAGAGCTTCAGGGCCTCTTCGGCCTTCCCGCTGGTCTCGGTCTCATACCCTTCCCGGGAAAAAACCCGTTTCAGGGATTCCCGTAGGGTTGCTTCATCCTCAACAATCAGTAACCGTTCAGCCATGGCTCCCTCAACGAATCAGGCTTTTGTAGCGCTCGGTAATTTTATTTTGGATTTTGGACATGAGATTAAAGGCCTCTTTAATAGTCTTTTTCTCCAGATTACTCAATTGGTCGGGGTTGATAAAGTTGTCCGGACTGCGACCTTCCTTAATCTGCTCATATTGATGATGAATCCGGAGGAGCAAAACAAATTCAAAGGCATGTTCCAGTTCTTCGGCGTATTCCTGGACCACCGAATGTTTATTTTTTAATGCCTGGATGCGATCCATGGTGGTGTATTCCTTAACCCCCTTTTCCATGGAAAAAAGACGGATGGCATCCAGCAGAGGGGTCAGGCCTTTGACCTTCAAATCGAACTTGTCTTTATGCTCTCCGCTTTTTTCGACCACAAAGGTTTTGAAAAATCCCAGGGGGGGGGTGATCTGTAACATCATGGAGGCCATATAACCGAAAAAAAGCTGGTTGTCCGCTATCAAAGAAAACAAGTGATTTTTAATTTCTTCGGTCAGACTAAATTTCCCGTACACCGGACGGAGGTCGAAAAAAATCAGAATTTTTAAAAGGGCCTCGGGGATGGGCTCATTGATCCATTGGCTGATATATCTCTTCCAGATCCGCACCGGTTGACACCATTCCGGATTGCTGGCCATGTAATTGGCCGGGCAAGGGGGAAAGCCTACCTGGATCAGACTTTTGGAAACCTGGGAAGTAAAGGCAGAAAAATACTTTTTGGCTTCTTCCTCCTGTTCCGGTGTAGCGGGATTAGTATAAACGAGGGCATTGTCCTGGTCGGTCTTAAAGGTCTGTTCTTTTCGGCCTTCACTGCCATAAACCACCCAACAGTAGGGAAGGGGAGGGGATCCCAATTTTTTTTCGGTAATTTCGACGATCCGGATCAAGAGGCGGTCATTAATCTCGCTGATGATCCGAGTGATGCTGCTGGCTTTGGCGTCCTCTTTTAACAGAAGGCCGACGATCTTGTTGATTTTATGCGAAAGAGGAACCAGGCCTTCAACGGTTTGCTGGTTGATGATGTCATGAACCAGGGATAAAGGCGAGGTTCCCTGAAAGAGCAGGAGATCATGATTGGTTAAGATGCCCTGAAGGGCCCCTTCCTTGATGACCAACATATGGTGGATATTAAACTTGATCATTTTGAGCATAGCTTCAAAACAGGATTCCTGGTCATCGACCCGAATCAAAGAGAGAGAGGAGATGTTTTTAACGGGTTCCTGGGGATTTCGTCCTTTGGCCACCACCTTTTCTCTTAAATCCCGGTCGGTGACGATGCCGATGGGGGTACTGTTTTCATTAACTACGATCACCGAGCTGATTTTTTTGTCGACCATAACCTGGGCCGTTTCCTGGATAGAGGTCTTTTCCGAAACGATAATAGGCGCTACGGCCACTTCGCCGACCGAGGTGGAAAAGAGCAGACGATCGCTACTGGTAAAAGACAGACCTTTATTGTACATCTCCTGGTAGGTGCGATCAACGTACCTGGAGAGATAGGCCATGTAATATTCATTAAAGGTTGGGCTGGTCTCGAGGAGTTTATAGACTCCTTCTTTGCTCAGGATATAACAGAGGGTGTCATCAATCGTTAGGACCGTTGTTCTTTGCTTATCTTTGCCTATGAGTGATAGGAAGCCAAAGGTATCTCCTTCGCTTTTAAAATCAATGACCACTTCTTCCTCTCCGGCCTCGGAGGCCATCAAGACCTTAACAGCTCCTTTTTTGATAATCCGTACTGAGTCGCTCGGAGGACCGTATTGCTTCAAAATGACCGTGTTTTTGGGGTAGAACTCCATGGATAAATTGGCCACAACCATCTCCAAGGCCGATTCATCTAGAAACTGAAAGGGAGGGATGCCTTTTAAAAAATGGATAACTTCATCGAAAATAATCATCGGGAAGAATCGTCCTTAGGAAAGCCTTAATTCGGGAAGCTCCTGAAGACCGATTACCCTTGCGTCGGTTATAAGGACAGCCCTTTCCAAAATGTTTCTAAGTTCTCGTATATTCCCCGGCCACTTATAGGCCTGAAGATGCGATAGGGCCTCAGGAGTAAGGCCGGTAATGGTCTTACTGAATTCGCCATTGTACCGTTGAATAAAGAAGGCGGCCAGAGGTTCAATATCTTCATTACGGTCTCTTAAGGGAGGAAGCTTAATGGTAATCACTTTGAGCCAGTTGTAGAGATCCTGCCTTAATTTTCCTTCCCGAATCAGGTCTTCGGGATCTCGGCCGACCGAAGCAATAACCAAAAGATCCACCTTCATCCCTTGGCTACTGCCCTCAGGTCTGATCTCCTGTTCCTCGATAACCCGGAGGAGCTTTAATTGAGTCTCTAAGGAGAGACCTTCCAGGTTTTCCAGATAGATCGTTCCGCCGTTGGCTTCTTCTAATACCCCCTTTTTAGTCTCGAAGGAGGTGACGAAGGGGGATCTCATCTGACCGAAGAGTTCCTTTTCAATCTGGTCTCCCGAGAAGGTCTTACAGTTGACCGGTAAAAAAGGCTTGTCGCCCCGATAGCTATTAAAGTGAATGGCCCGGGCGATGAGTTTTTTCCCGGTTCCGATTTCCCCGATAAAGAGGACCGGGCTCCTGGCTTCGACTATTTTCTTAAGACGAGTATTAATGGTTTGAATTTCCGGGGTCTGCCCGATGATCCGGCTGAGATCATAGGAGCCGCCCATCTGTTTTTTAAGCAAAAGATTTTCTTTTTGGAGGGTTTTTTGCCGGAGGGCATTCTTGACAATCTGCTTGATTTCCTCATGGATGATCGGTTTGACGATATAATCATAGGCCCCGGCGCGCAAGGTTTCAACGGCCGTCTCCAGGGAAGCAAAAGCGGTCATGATAATCACAATCTGATCGGGATTGGCCTCCCTGACCCTTTTGAGGAACTCGATGCCGGTTATGCCGGGCAAGATAATGTCAGTCAGGATCAAGTCATAGTTGCCTTCCTCAAACAGTTCCAGAGCCGGCTCAGCGCTTTCGACAGCCTCAACCTGATATCCTTCCCGGAGAAAAACCCTTTTTAGGGATTCCCGCAGGGTGGCCTCATCTTCGATGATGAGAATTTTATCCTTCATGCTATCCCTCCTTGGGAAGGGCTACTACAAAGGTAGTGCCCCCACCTTTTTTGCTTTTAACTGAAATCGTTCCTTGGTGATCTTTAATAATACCATAACAAATGCTTAAACCTAATCCCGTTCCTTTGCCCAAAGGTTTGGTGGTAAAAAAAGGATCGAAAATTCGGTTGATGACGGATTCGTCTATTCCCTGACCGGTATCGGAAAACTGGATTTCGACGGTAGAGTCGACACTCTGGATGGAAACTTCCAGCCGTCCGCCTTGGGGCATGGCATCGCCGGAATTGAGCATAAGATTTAGAAAAACCTGCTGGATCTGATCTTGATTGACTCGAATGGGCGGAACCGGCTCGATGTGGGTCAGGTATTCAATATTTTTGAACCGTTTGTCGTATTTAACCAGATTAAAGGTTCGGTCCAGGATATCGGCAACACTGACCAAAGTCTTTTCCGAGGAGGAGATGCGGGCAAAATCTCCCAAGCTCCGGACGATCTTGGCGATGCGGTCAATGTGATTGTTGATGGTATGGATGGAGTCTTTAGTGAAGTCCTGGTCTTCCCGGGTTTCCAAGTTAATCGATTGCAGTTCCTGAACCAAGGAAGAAATGGAGGCCAGGGGATTACCGATTTCATGGGAAATGCCGGCTGTTAATTTCCCCAGGCTGGCCAGCTTCGAGGTTTGTAGAAGTTGCTCCTCCATCTTTTTCTTTTCGGTAATATTCTCCAGGATGGCCACTAATCCCCCTGAAGGATCTTTAAAGGGACTGATATTGATCTTGATGGTCTGACGGGAAGGGGTTTCGACGACCATTTCATCCAGCTGGCCTTCCTGCCAGGCCTTTCTGGAGATCCAGGGAAGTAGGGGATGAATCTGTCGGTTGATGGCCACTTCCTTGTTTATCCCGGAAATGTTTTCCATCTCCCGGTTCCAGTATTTAACCCGGGAATGGGGATCGATCGTAACGATGCCGACCGGGGCGCTTTCAATGATATTTTCACTGAATTCTTTGAGGGTAGCCAGATTTCTATTGGCCTCGGCCAGTTCATGCCGGGAGAGCCTTAGGGTATTGGTGATTTGTTTTATGGAGTCCGAAAGTTCTCCGCGCTCCTGCTCGGTCAGGGTCAATTTATCCTCAAAAATAATGGTGGCGATGGAAGACCCTAAGGCCCCGGATAAGACCCTTTCGGCTTCATCTCTTAAGCGAATCAAATCATTTTCCGTAATGGTTATCCGATTGAGGCCCTCTTGGGCTAAAAACCGATCAACCACGTTTTTACCTTCCACCCGGCCGATATATTGACCCAAGATGTCTTCCACTTGTTGGATATTGTAATTGGTTTTCAAAGCCAGCATCCTCGGGGAATAGGACTCGACAAAAAGCAAGGCCTGTTTCTCCTCCTCTTGCTTTTGGCTGGTCAGGATGGACAACCCCAAATATAAAAAGGTGTTCAGGAACAACTCCCAGAAAAGGAAATGGGTCCACTTGTCCAGACCCTTTAACCCGAAGAGGGCCCGGGGATTTAAAAAGTCAGAATTGAGGACATATCCCAGCCAACTGGAAGACGGCAAGACCTCGGCTTTGACCAAGGCCGGCAACAACAAGGTATAAAACCAGATGACAAAACCGATCAAAATCCCCCCGATGGCCCCGTTTTTGTTCCCCCTCTTCCAGAAGAGACCGAAAAAGGTGGCCGGGGCAAAAATGGTCACGGCGGCGAAGGACTTAAGACCTATCTCCACCAGGGTATAAAATTTGCCGATAAACACAGCAAAGAAATAACCCAGGAGAATACAGCCGATGATTATACCCCTTTTGATGTTTAGGATCATGGTGGGGAAGCTTTTGATGTGATTATAGCGAAAGATAGCCGGCATGACCAAACTGTTCATGACCATGGTGCTTAAGGCCAGAGATTCGACAATCAACATGCTGGTGGCTGCTGAAAATCCGCCGATAAAAACGAGAAGGACCAGGAAGGACTTCCCATGACTTAAAGGGATGGAGAGAACAAAACTATCGGCCTCCAATTGGCTTCCCCCCAGGAGGATTCCCCCGAAAGCAATGGGCATGACAAAGATATTGATCAGGAATAAGTAAAGCGGGAAAAGCCACATGGCCTTGGAGATATGAGAGAGATCGGAGTTTTCCACTACGGTGATATGAAACTGTCTGGGTAAAAAGATGATGGCCATCATGGATAGGAAGAGCAGGGAGGCCCATTCCTGATAATTGACCGAGGTGCCGGCGCCTATGGAAAGGAGGTAATGATATGCCGAGTTTTGAGTCCGAGTAAAAATATCTTCAAACCCATTAAACAAAGTAAACGTCACAAAAAAGCCAACGACTAAAAAGGCGATTAATTTAACAATGGACTCGAAGGCAATGGCAAAGACCAATCCTTCGTGCCTTTCGGAGGCATCCAGTTTTCGGGCTCCAAAAATGATGGCGAAAATGCCCAGAATAACCGTGATAATCCAGCCGGCGGCAAAACTTCCGGAAATCTCTCCGGCTAGAATGGTAAAGGTGTTCATAATGGCTTTTAACTGCAGTCCCAGATAAGGGGTGATCCCCACTAAAGTTACTACCGTTACCAGGGCGGACAATAAGATGGAATTTCCATAACGGGAACCGATTAAATCGGATACGGTGGTGATCCGGTTTTCCTTGGCAATCCGGAGGATTTTGATCAAGAATATCCCCCAAAGGGGAGCCATTAGGGTCGGGCCGAGATAAATCGGCAAAAAAGAAAGACCCGCGGTGGCCGCCTCTCCCACGCTTCCGTAGAAAGTCCAGGAGGTACAATAGACCGCTAGGGAGAGGGAATAGACATAGGGGTTGGTGACCAGACTTTTCCCTCTTTTTTCCCTTCGTTCGGCATAGTAAGCCACCAAAAATAAGAGGCTCAGGTAGCCGTATAAAATCAGCAGTAATAACCAGCCGTCAAGCATCCGATTCTATTCCTTCTTGTTGAGAACGGAAAGGAGAATCCCGATCAAGAGGATGAACAATCCCCAGGCGGCGAATAGATAAAACTGCAGGCCTCCTCCGAAGATCTCCAGAAAAGGCCAGTTAAATAATAAGGCGCCGACTAGAAAAAGAAAGGGCCAGACTTCGTTGTTTCTCACCTGTGTTCCTCTTTTGAATGGAGTGACGAGTATCGGGGTTCGGAATGTTTAATCTCCTAAAAACTCTATCTCCTTAAGTACGATTAGGCCAGCGGACCTCGTTCGGTTAACAAAAACTCCCTAACAAGTTTGGTGGGTTGTTAACCCGTGCTATCCCATTGCCGGTTCATCAAACCGGCAACTCAGTACCAGCATTTCATCTTCAACGGCCGTTTGGATCTTGTAAGGTAATTTGTGAAACAGTTTTATCATGCCCTGGTTTTGAGGCTGTGTATAGGCGATCAAGCCGGATATCCCGTTTCCCCGGGCGGCTTCGGCCAGCATTTTCAATATGGCGGTGCTCAACCCTCGGCCCTGCCATTCTTTCAGGGTAGAAAAAGCCAATTCGGCCATATTTTTGGCCTGGTCAAGGAAATAGGCCCCGATAGCAATGACCTTTTCAAAGCCGAATTCTCCAATAACGGCGACAATAGTCAATTCCCGGACGTAATCGGTCTGGACCATCACCGCCACGTCCTTTCGGGTAAAAAAGAGTTTTTCATGGAGGAACCTGGAAAAGATATCTTCCTTTTCCATGGTATAAAAATGTTCCTGGATCATCCTCTCATCGACCAGACGGGCCGGACGGAGCCAAACCCTCTCCCCTTCAATCGTCAGGATCTCCTCCAGCTTGGTCGGATAGGTTCCAAACAACGATTCGGTTAAGCGGCGTTCCGGCCCCAACAACTCCAATTCTTTGGCCTGATAAAACAGGTCTTCCTTGAAATCAGGATGGGCAATACTGATTAAGGCCATGGCCCGCTCTTGAAAGCTCTTGCCAAAAAGATTGACCATCCCGAACTCGGTAGCCACGTAATGAACATCGCCCCGGGGAACGACTACGGCAATATCTTCCAGCGTTGGAACAATACGGCTGGACTTGCCGTCCAGGGTCGTAGAGGGAAGCATTAAAATGGCTTTTCCCCCTTCGGAATCAGCCGAACCTCGGATAAAATCCATCATACCAGAAACGCCGGTAAAATTATAGTAGGGAAGGGCATCAATAGCCACCTGTCCGGTGAGATCCACGGCCATAGCGGTATTAAGCGAAACCATCTTATGATGTTTGGCGATGATGGCCGGGTTATTGACGTAATCAGATGGATAGAATTCGATTCCCGGATTATCATCCAGAAAATCATAGAGGATTTTGGTCCCTACGGCTGCGCTGGCCACCAGCTTGCCTTCATTATGACCCTTTTTTCGATTGGTGATTACTCCTCTGGCCACGAGATCCATGATGGCATTGGTTATAAAACGGGTGTGGATGCCCAGGTCCTTTTTGTCCTTTAAGGCCCCCAGGATGGCCTGAGGGGCCGCTCCTAAACCCAGCTGCAGGGTCGATCCGTCATCGATCAGCTTGGCCACATGATGGGCAATCTGATGCGAGGATCTATATTCCGGTGGTGGATTTATGGTTAAAAGTTTTTCTTCATGCTCCACGATCACATCGGTATCGTTGACATGAATAAAACTACGACCTAAAACTCTGGGCATCAAAGGGTTTACCTGGGCGATAACCAGGTCGGCCGATTGCGCGGCAGCCAAACTCACATCCACCGATACACCAAGGCTCATCCAACCGAAGTCGTCGGGCGGAGACACCTGGATCAGGGCAACATGGATCGGAATTTGGCGGCTTTTAAAAAGCTGAGGGATTTTGGAGAGGGGAACAGGGGTGATGAATCGTTTATTCCGGGCCAGGCTTTTGGTTTTAACCGACCCGCTATAAAAGGTGCGGATATTGAATCCGTCAGACTGGGTCTTGTTGGCAATAGAGGTCAGGGGCGAACTTTCCAGGCTCAGCAGGCGCATGATCTCTAAATCGGCAAAGCGGTGAGCCTGAGCGGCCAGTTCCTTCACTAGACGTTGGGGCTCTCCGCAGGCCGTTCCGATAAAAACCCGCTGCCCTGATTGGATGCGTTGGATGGCCTGATGGGGCAGAAGACGTTTTTTCAGGTAATCATCCGGCCAATACCGGCCACCCATAAGATGGTCTCCCTTGTCCTATCTGGAAAGCGTTGCTGGCTGCCGAAGTGCTATGGTGCCCTGGGGATAGAAGCCGCCAGGTTCGACCTCTATTTTTTAAGTGTTCAGGCCCCATGAGTTGCCGCGATAAGTGAAAAAGGATTCAAGGGGCTGAGGGATCGAGGCCTGCGACGAGCTCAGCCGCGCCATGAAAGGCGTGAAAGTAAAATCATCCGGTTCCCTTGAAGGGAACCTTTATTATAGCTCGATAAAATCGAGCGTCTGAACCCTGGAATCCTCGAATCCTTGAACCCTAGTCTTTAGGCTTTTTTAGGCGGATGAACCGTCAATACTGAGCAGCTGGCCCGGCGGACCACTTTTTCAGCCGTGCTGCCCAGGAAAAAATGGGCCAGACCGGTAAATCCATGGGTTCCCATCACTACCAGATCAATGGCTTCCTGGTCAATGAAATTCAGAATCTCGCTGGCCGGATGTCCGGAAAGGACCCGGATCAAGGTGTTCGGGTAATCGGCTATTTTGGAAAGATAAGTGCTTTCGATTTGCTCCATGGCCCTCTGGGCGGCATCCTCATAAAATTGCAGGTTGGCCTGCTCGGAGATAAAATCTTCCATTACCGGAGATGGAAAGACTAAGGGAGGAACCACATGGATCAGGAGCAGTTTGGCTTGATACTTCTTGGCCAGGTCAAAAGCCAATTCAAAGGCCTGATTGGAATTTTCGGAAAAATCAGTGCAGAAAGCAATTTTTTTTATAGCTTCCATAAAACACCTCGTTAAGATGGATACAGAATGGTTCTGATTTAATAATATGGCCTAGATTTCCTGTTCTGTCAACTCCATATCCCCTGATTCCCCCGACCTGCTCTCAGCCTGGAATGGGCGGGAAAGGGTAGGCATTATTTGAAAAGGGAAAAGGAGAAATAATTTCAAATCGGTTTTACAATGTGTAAAGAATGCTGGCATATTGATCAAGCGAATCTTATGGAGTTAAAGCATTTTTATCCGTCCATCCTTTGGGCCTGACCATCTTATCTTCAAATAATATCAGATTGTTACGTTTTTAAGGCCAGGTCCGGAGGAATCCGCAACGGCCCATTAGGGTCGCTTTTTCCCCCTTGGTATAATGTTTGCTCCTGTCAAGGGTGGAAAGGTTTATTCCGGACAAGGTCAAGGAGTTCATTTTTTAATTGTTCACCCAAGCGAACAAAATTAAGGAGGTGGATACGAGTATACCCTCAACCTTCATCGTGAAGTGATGTTAACAAGGTGCTACTATTTTAAATCAGGAGGGAAACTATGGCAGAAATAAAATCGATGATGGAGGAAACCAGGACATTCCCGCCATCACCAGAATTTGTTGATCAGGCCCTTATCAAGAGCAGGGGAGAGTATGAAACACTCTGGAAAGAATCCATCGAGAACCCGGATAAATTCTGGGGTAAGGTGGCCTCGGAACTATTTTGGTTTAAAAAATGGGAAAAGGTAAATGAAGAAGATTTCAAGAATGCCCAGCTTCAATGGTTTCTGGGGGGCAAAACCAATATTACCTATAACTGCCTCGATTTCCAGCTGGAAAAAGGCCGGGGAGATAAAGTGGCCATCATTTTCCAGGGCGAACCGGATGAGGATTCCAAAACATATACCTATAAGGAACTGTTACGGGAAGTGTCCCGGTTTGCCAATGTCTTGAAGAAAAGAGGTGTTCAGAAAGGTGATCGGGTAGCTATTTATCTACCCATGATTGCCGAACTTCCTATTGCCATGATGGCCTGTGCCCGCATCGGGGCTATTCATACGATTGTCTTCGGTGGTTTTTCGGCCGAGTCGCTACGGGACCGGATTCTCGATGCCGGGGCCAAGGTTCTGGTGACGGCCAATGGCTATTGGAGATCGGGGAAAAAGGTCAGTTCCAAGGCCAATGCCGATGCCGCCGTCAATTACTGTGCTAAAGAAGGTCATCAGGTGGAAACCCTTTTTGTGGTCAAAAGGCTGGAGGATTTTGAGGTGCCCATGACCGCCGGAAGGGATTACTGGTGGGGGGAGGAAATAAATGCTCCGGATATCAGCGATCAGTGTCCGGCCGAGCCGATGGATGCCGAAGACCCGCTCTTCATCCTGTATACCTCCGGTTCAACCGGAAAACCCAAAGGGGTGCTCCACACTATCGGCGGTTATATGGTCTATACCTACCTCACCTTTAAATATATTTTTGACTATAAGGAAAAAGATATTTTTTGGTGTACGGCCGATATCGGCTGGGTGACCGGGCATTCCTATATCGTCTATGGGCCCTTAGCCAATGGGGCGACCTCCATCGTTTTTGAGAGCGTTCCCACTTACCCTCATCCTGACCGGTTCTGGCAGGTAGTTGAGAAGTATAAGGTTAATATCTTCTACACCGCTCCCACAGCCATCCGAGCCATTATGCGGGAAGGGGAAAAATGGCCCCAAGGAAGGGATCTTTCCTCTTTGCGCCTTCTGGGCACCGTCGGCGAGCCGATCAATCCGGAGGCCTGGATTTGGTATAATAAATATATCGGCCGGGAGAAATGTCCTATCGTCGATACCTGGTGGCAGACCGAGACCGGAGGTATCCTGATTACTCCGCTTCCCGGGGCGTGGCCGACCAAACCCGGTTCAGCCACCCTGCCTTTCTTCGGGGTCGATCCGGTAGTCTTGAAAGCCCGCAATTCCGCCGATGAGCCGGCTGTTGAAGCGGGAGTAAACGAGGGGGGAGAACTCTGTATCCGAAAATCCTGGCCGGGGTTGATGCGGACCGTTTATAAAGAGCCGCAGAGATTTTATAATACCTATTTTATACAGCAGCCCGGCTTTTATTTCTCCGGAGACGGGGCCAGGAGGGATGAAGACGGCTACTTCTGGTTAATGGGCCGTATTGATGACGTAGTAAACATTTCCGGTCACCGGATCGGCACGGCCGAGGTGGAAAGCGCTCTGGTTTCTCATCCGGCTGTAGCTGAAGCCGCCGTGGTCGGCTTCCCTCATGACATCAAAGGGGAAGACCTGTATGCCTATGTCATCTTGAAGGTCGGTTTTGAGGGGAGCGAGCAGTTGAAAAAAGACCTGGTTGCCCAAGTGAGAAAGGAGATCGGGCCCATCGCCTCTCCCGGAAAGCTGCAGTTTGTTCCCGGACTGCCTAAGACCCGGTCCGGTAAAATTATGAGAAGGATTCTGCGAAAAGTGGCCTCGGGAGAGCTCAGCCAACTGGGTGACACCACGACTTTGGCCGATCCCTCGGTGGTTGAGGAAATCGTCAAAGGGAGACTATAAAAACAGGCGAGAGGCAATAGGCTTAATTAGAAAGTAGGGTTCAAGGGTTCAAGTGGTTTTACCTCCACGCCTTCCACTTGAATCCTCGAACTCTTGAATCCTTTTCCAGGCATCAGCTGTCAGCCCATTGCCGGACGCCTCGACTAATCTTTTAAAAATTGAAGGGTGATTTTCAAGGGAGGGCAAAGAACCATGTCCGCACAATTAGAGAAAGAACCCACTAGAGCCTGGGTCGTAGTCTTTGCCGGAATGGCCGTTAATCTTTGCTTAGGTATCTTGTACGCCTGGAGCGTCTGGAAAAAGGCTTTGGTCGACAAAGTAAAAGCGGACGCCGGAGAGGTCATGACCGGAATTAATGCCGGTTGGCCCTATCTGACTGATACGCAAGGTACCCTGGCCTATTTCCTCTGTGGTCTAATATTTGCTTTATTTATGATCCCGGGGGGTAAACTTCAAGATCGATACGGCCCTAAATTGGGGGCTTCTCTTGGAGGGCTCTCCCTGGCTTCGGGGTGCATCATTGCCGGCCTGATGAAAAGTTATCTTGGCTTGGTTATAGGTTTTGGCATACTGGGCGGGATTGGTATGGGCTTGGGTTATGCCGCCCCCACCCCGGCAGCCCTTAAATGGTTTGGAACCCATCGCCGGGGTTTGATCGCCGGCCTGGTGGTTGGAGGGTATGGGGGGGCCGCCCTTTACATTGCCCCCTTGGGGCAATACTTTATTGATAAGTTTGGCATTTCAGGCAGCTTTATTGGTCTGGGGATTATCTTCGCGGTAGTGGTGATTATTGCCGGTCAACTCTTGTCCCAACCCCCGGTAGGGTATATCCCTCCCGGACCGCCTCCCAGTAAGAATCTTAATAAACCGGTTAAACCCCCTGTGGCCAGCTTGGATTTTTCCCCTGGGGAGATGATGGGCAAGTGGCAGTATTATGCCCTGGTGTTGATGTTTGTCGGAAGCGCTCAGTCCGGTCTACTGGTTATTGCCAATGCCGCTCCCATCTTGGCCAAAACGGCCGGCAAACTGGAATTCTTTGCCAAAAACGCCTGGTTGATCGCTGCTTTTGGCGGTTTAGTCAATGCCCTGGGACGGGTTGGATCGGGTCTCTATTCCGATAAGATCGGACGGGCCAACGCCTATAATCTCAATTGTATCGTTTCGGCCCTGTTTCTCTTGGCCACCCCTTTTATTATTAATGCTGAGAGTATCCCTCTTTTGTTCCTGGCTGTGGGGGTCGCTTACTGGCAATACGGGGGAGGGCTTTCCATTATGCCTTCTTTCACGGCGGACTTCTTCGGATCAAAAAATCTGGGAATGAATTATGGATTGGTCTTCCTGGGATGGGGATTAGGTTTTTTAATGCCCCTGATAGCCGGTTATATCAAGGATAGTACCGGTTCTTATACGCTGTCCTTTTATATCTCGGCAACGATCTTAATTGCCGGGGTCATCCTTTGCCGTTTTCTGAAGAAGCCGGTTAAATAGTTCAGAGTAAAGAGTTCGGAGTTAGGAGAAATTTTTTCTATCTATTGTTCTAAAACTCCGAACTCTAAACTATTTATATCCCGTGGAGCGGGAAGACCGTTTCCTTTAAATAGGAGATGACCCGATTAATTTCCCGGAGGGCAGTTTCTTTGTTCTCCCCTTCGGTCAGGTAAGGGAAGTCATGTAGACTGCCTACCTCCATCTCCGGCCCGAACATCATTCCACCCACCAGACCGACAAATTCGTCGACGGGCACAACTTCATTTAGAATAGCCCAGGCCAAGGTCCAACACCTGGCCGTTCGGTAGAGATCATAACCCCCTCCTCCCAGGGCGATTACTTTGGGGCAAAGTTCCCTGATGATCCGGACCGTCCGTTGATAACCGTTATTGGTCAGCTTTAAATGGGTCAAGGGATCGGAGATCAGGGTGTCGGCACCGAGCTGGGCGACAATGATGTCCGGGGAGAAAGATTTGATTATGGGGGAAACAATGGTATCAAAAGCTAGAGCGTAGACCTCATCATCAGACCAAGGCTCCAGAGGGAGGTTAATATTAAAGCCTTTCCCTCGGCCTTCGCCGATTTCCGTTTCCCAACCCGCCCAAGGATAAAGGGTCCTGCCGGTCTCGTGGATAGAAATAACCAAGACCCTGGGATCCTGATAAAAGGCTTCCTGGACGCCGTTTCCATGGTGAGCATCGCAATCGATATAAGCTATCTTGATATCCGGCACTTTACGCAGGGCATCCAAAATGGCTATATTAATATCGTTTAGATAACAGAACCCTTGAACATGGTCGGCGAAGGCATGATGAAACCCCCCCAAGGGATTGAAGGCCGCGCCGGCTCCGTTATTGAGGATGTTTTCCATGGCCTGATGGGTTGCCCCGGCCGCTTTTAGAGACCAGTCAAAGATCCCCGGAAGGGCCGGGTTGTCGTGAGTCCCCAATCCATAGTTGAACATCTCGGTACTTAATTCGCCCCGACTGATTTTCTTAAGAGCCTCGATTAGATCAGGCCTATGGAAGAGAAGAAGCAATTCGGAATCCAGCGGTTCGGGTTCAAGAATGGTCATCCAGGGGTGATTAATGACGCCATAGCGGTTGCAGAGATCCAGGGTCTTGACGGCCCTTTCCGGCTTAAAGGGATGATCCAGTCCGAAATTAAAGTGACTCAGCTCATAGGAGTGATAAAAGAATGATTTTTCCATGGTCACCTCAGCCAATGGCGTCCGCTATCAAGGCCAATAACCGTTGGGGAGAAATGGGTTTGGATAAAAAAAGTGTTCCCCCGGCCTCCAGCCCTTTTTTCCGATCTTCCTCCTGGTTTTTGGCCGTTAAAAAGATAATCGGCTTATGGGCATAGGGTCCTTTTGTTCTGATCTGGCGGCAGAGTTCAAAGCCGTCCATTTCCGGCATGATAATGTCAAGGATCAGGAGATCGAAATCTTCCTGGTCGAGCTTTTTTAGGGCCTCGGACCCCCTGGAGAAGCTCTGGACTTCAAAATTTTCCGCCTTGAGTAATTCTTTCAAAGCGATTAAGACCAGTTCATCGTCGTCGACAATTAGAATTTTTTTGGACATGCTCTATCTCCTTGTTCAGTTTACAGTAATAAATACGAGTTTTTTTAGGCGACCAAGGTGATCCGCCTTGTTTGATTGGGGTGATGGAGTATTGGAGTAATGGATAAAATGGCCCTTCATTACTCCTGACACTTTTGAATTTCTCTCTACCCTTCCTTTGCGGAGACCGGCAGGGAAATCTTGACCTCCGTTCCGACCCCGACCTGACTGGAAATATTAATTCGTCCGCCATGGGCTTCGACAATCCCAAAACAAAGGGCCAGACCCAATCCTGTGCCTCGGCCCACTTGTTTGGTGCTAAAGAAAGGTTCAAGGACCTTACCTAACAACTCTTCCGGAATCCCTTCTCCGTTATCTTTGAAGGAAACAACCACTGTCGGCGCAGGGGGTTCGTTGCTAAGATAGGAATGAATGACCAATTCCTTGGGGCCGTTGACCGTTTCCAGAGCATCTTTGGCATTGGAGATCAAGTTGAGAAAAACCTGTTCAAGCTGATTGGAATCGCCGGTTATTTTAGGTAAATCGCCGGATAATTTTCTGGTAATGGTGATACTATGGTTGAGGAGTTGCTGGCCGGTGAGCATTAAAGCATTTTCAATGGGCAGATTGATGTCCAAAGCTTGGAAATCAGATTCGGTTTGCCGAGAAAATTCCCGGAGATGGTTGACGATCTTCTCGATCCGTTCGTTGCATCGGCCGATGATTCCCAGTCGTTCCTGGTTGGGGCAATCCTTATGTAAATTGTTTTGGATGACATGAAAGATGGTCTGAGAAGCCATGAGGGGATTGTTTAATTCATGAGCCACCCCGGCCACCAGTTCTCCCAAGGCGCGCATTTTGGAAGCCTCCACCAGATAAAACTGGGTCTCCTTCAGCTTGGCTTCCAAGCGTTTTTGTTCGGTAATATTTTTAAATATGCCGGCGGTGCCGATAACCTGCCCGGTCTCATCGCGGAGCAGAGAGTTGGAGGTTAAGATGGTCAAGACCTCTCCGGAGGCACTTTTTACGGCCATTTCGTAATTTTTTATTTTCTCCTCGGCCAGGAGGATTTTCATGATATCCCGGGCCTGTTGAATGCCCCGGGGGTATATGGCGGAAATATGTTTTCCCAAATGGTCCGTTTTACTGTAGCCGAGAATTTCCTCCATGGCCCGATTCATAAAGGTTATTTTCCCCTTAAGGTCCGTGGTGACAATGCCGTCGGCTGAACTTTCCATAATATTTTCTAAAAATTCTTTGGTCCCCCGAAGCTCTTTCTCTAAAGCCCTCCTCCGGGTGATGTCCCGAACAATCTCGACGAATCCTTTGACCTCACCGGATGCTCCCCAAATAGCCGTAACCGAGGAGTGAGCCGGAAAACGCTGGCCGTTCTTCTTGATCCGCTCCATCTCTTCTTCACCGAGTCCTTCGGTCCGGCTCCGTCGCAAAAGGACTTCGGCCATCTTTTCGTCGGCTGTTTCAGGAGGAAGGGTAATGGCCATATTTTGTTTATGGATAACTTCTTCCTCTTTCCAGCCGAAGATTTTTTCCGCCCCTTCGTTGAATTCGGTGATGGTTCCCTCAACGTCCATGGCGATTATGGCATATTGGGTGGCGCTCTCCAGGATACTTTTTAAGAACTGGGAAAGATTTCGGTATTTCTCACGGGAATCCCGCAGGTCACTCGTTCGGTTTTCGATCAATTTCTCCAAGTTGGTGGTGTAGTTCTGGATTTGGGCGGCCATGCGGTTGAATGAATAGGCCATCACGCCGATCTCGTCCGTTCCGGTGGTTTCGACCCGCTGGGAAAGGTCTCCGGCGGCCATCTGCGTGGTTACCTCGGTCAGGTCCTGAATCGGTTTGGTCAAGATCCGGGAAAGAACAAAGGTCATCCCGAAAACCATCGCCAGGCTGATCAGAACGACCAGGAGAACAAACCGTTCGGTTTCGTGAAGGGAATGATAAATTTCCTCTTCATATTCTCCGGCAACGATAATCCAATTCCAGGGTTTAAAGTAGATGAATTTGGTAATTTTTTGCCGGGGTTTGGTCTCTCCCAACTCCGGATTCATCCACGGATAACGGATCGTTCCGATCTTGTTGTCTCCCAAGATCAGGGCCTCTTTAATCATGGCCCGGATGTATTTAAAACCGCTTGAATCCGTAGAATCTAAGATATTTTCTCCTTCCTTGGCCGGGTGAACCCGGAGATTGCCCTGGACGTCTATCACGTATACATAACCGGTTCTCCCTATTTTAAGCTGATTGATCGCCTCCCTGATCAAGCCAAACTCTTTGGTCTTGTCCGGGAAGGCCAAGGCCTTATTCGGGTTGGTTTCCTCCTGGGCCTTACAGAGGATGTAGACGCTCTTAACCAGGTGTTCCATATCTTCCTGGGAGGTCTGTTTGAGAGCTTCTCTGAATTGGACCAGACTGAGGTAAACGACCATCAGCAGAGGCGAAAGGACCAGAAAAAGGGTTACCACGAAGAGTTTTCCGCGGATTGTCCAGGTCCCGAAAGGAAGGGAAAGCCTGCTGGGATATGTTAAACGAAAAAGCTTCAACGGACTAAGATCTCAATGGGTTATTTATGATCTAATTCCCATGCCCCGCCTTTTGGGGCGTGGCACCACCAAACATGAAAATAGGCTCAGAAGGCTCCGAAGCCTATTTTCGGATTAAGGTGATAAAAAAATCCGTAATTATATTATAGCTAATCAGATATCAGAGGGCAAGAAGAAATAACCATTTAATGGTGGCAAGATGACGGTCTTTTTGATATACAACATACCAGGAGAAAGGGAGGAAGAAAATCGCTTTAAAGGGATAGACCCATGAAGAATTCCGGCCAAGAAAAAAGACATTACGCCAGGCTTTATCGGAAGTTCATCTCTTTAATCTTAATCAGTTCTTTGATTCCCCACCTGCTGATCGGCTGGGGAATTTATCTTTATTTTTCTGCTTTTTCTCATAACCGGTTGATGGAGCAATTTCGTAATCAAGCGGAAGATCATCGGAAAATAATCGAGCTTTTTTTAAAGGAGCGGGTGGCCGATCTTGAATTTGTCGCCCAAACCCAACCTCTGGAATTTTGGACCACCCCGAAAAATATCGTCTCTATGTTGAATGCCTTAAATCGCAGCGGCCAATTTTTTGTCGACTTGGGGATCATTTCGGAGCAGGGTACTCATCTGGCCTATGTCGGCCCTTTTCAATTAATGGATAAAAATTATTCCCAGGAGTTCTGGTTCAAAGAGGTGATGAAACGGAACGTTTTTATCAGTGATATGTTCCTGGGCTTTCGCCAGTCTCCCCATTTTATTATCGCCTATCTGCGCCAAGAGGGGAATCGTCGGTGGATTATCCGGGCCAGTATCGATTCGGAATATTTCCGTTCCTTGGTTGAAACGGTTAAGATCGATAAAACCGGCGAAGCCTTTCTGGTCAACCAATCCGGTATCTTCCAAACCAAGTCCCGTTTTTCGGGACAGATAATGGAGAAAACCTTCTTGTCCATGGCGGCCTTTCAAGAAACCAGTGGGATCACCATCATCGAAGGAGATGACCGCAGCCCTGGACAGTCATCCCCACGACAGATCGTCGCCTATGCCTGGCTTACTAATCCTCGCTGGTTGCTGGTGGTTAAGCAAGATTATGCCGAGGCCTTCAAAGGGGTCAATCAATCCAATTGGACGGCCCTGATTTTTCTGCATTTGAGCAGCTTGGGTATTGTCATCATTACGTTGGTGGTGACCTATTTTATAATCAGGATGATCCGCCAACGGGACGAAAAGGACCGTCAGCTTAATGAGCAGTTGATGCAGGCCAGTAAATTGGCTTCCATAGGCGAAGTTTCGGCTAAAGTGGCCCATGAACTCAATAGTCCTCTAGGCGGCATTTTGATCTATGCCAATTTGTTGCTGGAAGATATACCGGAAGAGGATTCTAAGCAGAAAGACCTGAAGGAAATTATTGACCAGGCCTTGCGCTGTAAGGAGATTGTCAAGGATCTATTGGAATTCAGCCGAAAAACGACTCATCGGCGTGTCCCCTGCAACCTCAACCAGTCGATTCGGGAGGCCGTCGACTTTTTGAGCAAGCAATCCCTTTTACAAAATCCTCTTTTCCTGGGACCGATTGTCCAACCGGAAGTCAAGGTAATCCAAGAGATCGATCCGGATCTGCCTTTAATAGGAGCCGATCCCAACAAATTGAATCAAGTCCTGGTTAATCTGATTATCAATGCCGTCGATGCCATGGAGGGCAAAGGAAACCTGACCTTGCGCACCTATCAGAACCCTTCCGAGAATAAGGTGTTTTTGGAGGTTGAGGATACGGGAATGGGCATCCCCCCCGAAAATATATCTAAAATTTTTGAACCATTTTTTACGACTAAGGAAGTTGGTAAAGGGACAGGGTTGGGCTTGAGCACCGTTTATGGCATCGTTCAGGAACATGGAGGGACCATTGACGTTCGAAGCCAAGTAGGGCAAGGGACTACCTTCATTCTCTCTTTCCCGATTCAAAAGGATCTTCTTGGGTAAAGTCGGGATAATAAATTTCGGCGCTGTCCATTTCCTGAAGATAAATTTCCTCAAAAGCCAATTTTTCCGCCAAGGCCAGAACATCCGTATATTCACCCGGCAACAAAGATCGGTTTATTTCAGCATACCCTTTGGCTTTATACCCGGGCCGATACTGGGCCATCAGACTGAGAGGGATCTCCGGAGAAATGGAAGCCAACTCCTGAATGACATTTGTGGTCCCCGCTTGGTTTTGCGGTAAGACCAAGTGACGCACCAAGAGGCCCCGATAGGCTATTCCCTTATCCTCCAAGGCCAGTGGACCGACTTGTCTAAACATCTCCTGGACGGCTGTCCGGTTATAAGATGTATAATCTTCGACTTGAGACCAACGATAAGCCTTGGTGTTATCCCCATATTTCATGTCCGGCAGATAGATGTCGACGATTCCCCTCAAGAGGTCCAGGACAGCGGCCGAAAGATAGCCGTGGGTGTTATAGACCAGAGGCAGACGAAGCCCCTGAGGTACGGCTATTTCCAGGGCCTTAAGAATAAAGGGAAGGTGGGGTGTGGGTGAGACCAAGTCCAGGTTGTGACATCCTTGGTCCTGCAAATGTAGAAACGTATGGGCCAGGCTTTCAACCTCCATTTCTTCCCCCAAACCTTCCTGGCTGATTTGATAATTCTGACAATAGAGACAGTTTAAGGCACAGCCGGAAAAAAAGACCGTCCCGGCCCCACGGTTTCCGGAAAGCGGCGGTTCTTCGCCAAAATGGGGCAAAGCCTTGGCCACTCTCGCCTTGGGGCCTTGGCCGCAACGTCCTCTTTCGCCTTTTAAACGATTGACCCGACAATTCCTCGGACAGAGGGAACAAGAGGACAAATAGGCCCAGGCCTGTTCGGCCCTAATGGACAGTTCTCCGGAAGACCAAAGGTTAAGGTAAGACGGGTTCATCAGAGAATCAAATTCCTCTTTTCTTTCATTTCACCCGATAGTATAGTGAGGGACACATCGTTTAGCAATAGCCCAATGAGAGGGACTAGCGGAGTTCCCTTGGGTTGTTTTTGTGGCCTTACTCTCCGGACCACCTCTATGTCAATACTATGAAAAAAGAAAAAAAATATTTGGGCCTGTCCCGCTGGGAGGGAATCATTATCATCTTGTTGATGCTGTTCATTTCCCTGCTGGCCAGTGTTCAGACTATCAGAGGACGGGAGGCCCCCTATAAGCTCTTTATTGAACGGGCCAACGGCATCGGTCTGGCCCTGGAGGCCTTTGCCAAAGACCACAAGGGCCGTTATCCGGATGACGGCCAAAACAATCAGAGCCCGCCGGGATTGAGTCCGAACTATATCCAATGGCAGGAAGAATGGAATATCGATTATGAGGTTCACGACAACGGCCATGGCGGGAAATACGTGGCCTTAGAATATTTGGGACGATACCAGCCTAATTTTCAATTCAATTCCCAGGGGCTGACCCGGGATCCGACATATCGAAAGATCTATGGCCAAGGTCAACCCATCCCCAGAAAAATGAATCGTATCTGGGTCTTTTTTGAGGAGGCGCCGATTTATTCCCCTTAGAATTGAAGCTCCCTGTACCAAAGGTACAGGGAATCTTCCAGGCAAGGAAAGGATCTATTTATTGTAATGCGCTCGCTATCCCTGTTCAGAATCCAGGAGTCAGAAGTCAGGAGAATGAATATGGGAATGCGGTATTCTGACTCCAACCTGCTCGGTTATCCTTTATGGACGCGGATGATGAGTCCTTCCAGGTTGATCCGATTTTCCTGGAGAGGGTTCCGGTGAAGGGAGAACAGAAAGGCCCCTTCGGTAATCTCGGGTTTTAAAAAGGGCAGACAATAGCGACGGAATTCTTCAACCGGTAGGCTATTGAGGACATCAAAACATTTGAAATTTTCAGGATAGGCCTTCTTGCCTTTTTCCTGTTTAACCACCAGATCCTGGGGGATGACCCGGTCCAACAAGGGAATTAAGTCTACTTTATCTTTTTCCACCGCTCCCAAGAGTTTGATGAAATTGACCTGAATGAACCGTTTTCGGCAGGGCAGTTTATAATACATCCGGCCTTCGGCATCAAATTTGATTTCTTTATAATTGGTTCCCAGATCCCAGCTCATGGAGCGGACATTGTGATTGATGGCAATATCCTGGATACCGAATCGGCTATTTTTAAGATTAAAAATGTCAGGAGGGCCTGAGGCGGGATTCTGTTCTTCCGGAAAACAGGGTTTCAGTAAATGCTGCAGGTACCCCCTGGAAAGGGTTTCGTTGGTCCACTGCAAATCTTGATTTTCCCGATTCAATTGCCGGAAGGCTTTTTTCCAGCCTTCCCCTCTTTTCCGGATATAGAGGTTGCGATAATGATCCAGGGAGGCCGGGTCCCGATCGTGATTTAGTTTTTCCAGAGCCAAATTGAGTTCAGCCACTTTTTGAGTCCTTTGGATCTTTAAGGCCTGGTCATGTAAAGGAGATCGGTCGGGATGGTAAATCAACAGTAAGGCCCTGTAGGAAGCCTTGATTAAAGAAAACAATTCCTTCCCTTCCAGGGCCCGGACAGTGGACGGGGCTAATCCCAAAATTTCCAAAGGATTTTTGGCCTTCATAAGGATGCCAGTATATCCCAAAAATTTTTTTTGTTCAAATATTTTGCCCATTGATAAAACAGTTTACATCCTCAAAGGATGAATGATAAGATTGATCTATACATTCTAAACGAGGAGGTTTCCTATGGCTATAATTACCATTTCACGAGGAACGTTCAGCGGTGGTAATGCCTTGGCGGAATGTCTTTCCGAGCGCCTGGGCTACCCTCGTCTTGGACGGGAAGAGGCGATATCCGAAGCAGAAAAGGAATACGGAATCAGTTTGGATAAACTTTCGGCTGCGGTAAAAGATCCCCCATCCATCTGGCAACAGTCCGTCGGTCCCCGGGTGGCTTATCTTAAATGTCTGACGGCCGCGATTATGCATCATGCCCAGGAAGGGAACCTGGTCTATCATGGGTACGCCGGGCATTTGCTCCTGAACGGAGTTCCCCAGGTTTTGCGTATCCGGGTCATTGCGGGTTTGGAATTTCGAATTGAGTTAGCCAAGAAAATGATGAACCTGGATCGCAATGAAGCCATCGAATATATCGAAAGGGTAGATAAAGAACGTAGTCGCTGGACCTATTTCTTGTATGGATTGGAATGGGAAGATCCGGTGCTTTATGATTGGGTGTTGAATTTGGAATATATCAGTATTGAAAATGCTTGTAATCTGGTTGCCTACCGGATCAAACAAGATGATTTTACCCCTAATCCTGAATCGCAAAAAATCTTTGCCGATGCCTTGCTGAGCAGCCGGGTCTGGGCCTCTTTGGCCAGAGACGAACGGACCAGGGTGGCTTCCATCCAGGTCTCCTCTGATTCGGGTGTGGTGACCATAACCGGAAGCCTCGGATCCCAAAAAATCATCGACACTATCCTTCAGGTCGTGGGGCAGGTTAAGGGGGTTCGATCCATTATAAATCACATGGGTATTGGAACAGATTGGTATTGGTAGAAGAGGCCGGTACAAGGTGCAAGGTTTAAGGTGTAAGGCCTAGAAGAAAGGCCAAAGACCTTGCGCCTTGACCATAAGGCTGGAATGATTATCGGCTGGGATTACTCGGTCGGGAATATTTTCCCGGGATTCAGGATATGGTTGGGGTCAAAAAGATCCTTGATTTTTTTCATTAATGATATGGTAGCCGGGGCCAACTCCAAGTTGAGATAAGGGGCCTTGGTCAATCCAACCCCATGTTCCCCGGAAAGGGTTCCGCCCAAGTCAAGGACTTTTTTGAATATCTCTAAAACGGCCTGTGGGGCCTTTTCATTTTCATCCGGATTGTTTCGATCATACATGACGTTGACATGGATATTCCCATCGCCAGCATGACCGAAACTGATAATGACTAAATTTAATCGGCGGCCGATTTCCTGAAAGCCTTCAATGGCCTCGGGAATTTTATCCCTGGGGACAACGATATCCTCATTAATCTTGTGAGGACGTAAACGAAAAACAGCCGGAGAAATGGCCCTCCGGGCCTTCCAGAGTTCCTCGGCTTCCTGAGGACTGGTGGCCAGCTTAACCCCTTCGGCTCCCATTTCTTGACAGATCCGTTGAATGGTTAGGCCCTGGCGGGCCACGGCCTCTTTATCCCCATCCACCTCAATCAACAATAAGGCGTGCGCCTGTGTGGGCAGCCCTATCTTCAGATAGTCCTCTACACAGACAATCGACGATTGATCCATAAATTCCAGAATAGAGGGAAGTATTCCTTGCCGGAAGATCTCCACCACAGTCTCGGTGGCCTGGGCCAGGCGATGAAAGAAGGCCAGTATGGTCTGACGGGACTCCGGTAAGGGAATTAATTTCAAGGTCATTTCGGTAATGATGCCTAAGGTTCCTTCGGAACCGACCATTAAACGGGTCAGGTCATATCCGACCACCCCTTTTGAGGTCTGGACCCCGGTTCTCAAAATCTCTCCGCCGGGCAGAACCACTTCCAGTCCTAAAACATAATCCCGGGTCACCCCGTATTTTACGGCTCGTCCTCCACCGGCACATTCCGCGACATTTCCTCCTAGGGTTGAAAAATTGAGGGAGGAAGGATCGGGGGGGTAAAAAAGGCCATAGGCCTCCACGGCTTGTTGTAAATCCCTGGTAATGACCCCCGGTTCAACGACGGCCAATAGATTGTTAGTGTCGATTTTCTTAATGCGATTCATTCGCAAGAGGACCAAGACCAGCCCCCCCTGGATGGGAACCGAACCGCCGCTAAAACCGGACCCGGCCCCGCGGGGGATAACTGGAAATCGAAACCGGTTGGCCAGCTTGAGGATTTCGGCGATTTCCTGAGTACTCCCGGGAAAGACTACCCCGTCAGGCAGGGCCTGAATCTGGGTGGCATCATAGGCATAACACCGGCGATCCGTTTCCCGATCAGTCACCTGTTCGGGACCGACGATTTTTTGCAGAGCTTTATAGGTTTCTTTGTCCATAATTAATTCCATGCCCCGGTATTGCAGGGCGCTACGAAAGATGAAAATCGTCTAGTTCGTATGTCGTATATCGTATATCGTATATCGTACTTGGTACTTGGTAAATGAAGCTTTTGACGATATACGAGGTACGAACGACGAACTACGGTTTTTTTCTTTTCGGATTAATACCCAAACTCGGTAAAAGCGGCCGGGGCCGATTGTTTAACCTTCAAGTGCTCAAGCTGGGACTCCGGAATCAATGTTAGATATTCTTGACGATTTTTTACTCCGTAGACCCATTTTTGGAACCATTGCCGGCTTCCTTCTATGGTTTTGGTTTCCCGCGCATAGTTGACGTAAACCGGGTCATCATGGCCGTAGTACCCATGGACCGCCGAAGGATGAGCCCCCCAAGGCTCTTCGACCACGGCGGAGACGATAAATCCTGGAATCACCGTCCGGTTCGGATCACTGCGGATTACCTCGGATTCGACGATCTCTTCGGTGATGAGGATCACTTCTCGACTGGCCTTAGCTGCGTCGATACTGACCCCCATATTCCCCCAGAGATGGGCATTGCCAAAGGCGTCAGACCGTTGGACATGAACAATGGCTATATCCGGGCGAATGGCCTGGACCAGCAGCAACGTCTGGCCGGTAAAAGGGCAGGGTGAGACCTTGAAATGAGGATTACCGGCGATAATATCCGAACCCAGTAAGGATCGGGCCGGTAGGAAAGGAACATCCAAGGCCCCGGCATGGAGGCTTAAAGCTATGGAAAAATTAGAATGGTTTTCAATCTCCAACGGCTTCGGAATCCCCTGCTCAAAAGCCCTTCGAAAGTGATAGGCAATGCCGGTACTGACGTTTCCTACCCAGGCCACCCGGATTTTGGAGACACATCCTCCGCCAATTAATTGGTCAAAAAGAACATCGGAGATAGGGCCGATTAGGGTTAAGTTTTCAATGCCTTGCCGAATTATTTCATGGCCCGCGGCAAAAGGAATCAGTCCTTCCAGAGAGGTGCACAGGGCAATGGATCGGCCTGAATGGACAAACCGGGTGATGGCCTCGGATAAAGACATTATTTTGGATTGTTTTAAAGCCATAAATAGGGGATCCCTTTTAGAAGATTGTCTTGATTAACATAATAAAATAATTAATTAAAAGTCAAAAATAGGTGGTTAAAAGCTATTATAACCTATGTATCTTAATAAAGGGATCGGGGTCAAGTCAACTAGAAAGAAAAAGCTATAATGTAATTATAATAGGGTAAAAATGTATTGACAATTTGGCTAAATTTATTGATAGTATTCCTTATTAAATGGTCGCGGTCACCGTGTTTTACTCTAGACGGGTGGACTCAGGAAAGAAAAAAAAAGGGTTAACCAATCGAAGAAAGTATTTCCTAAGATCAATCACGGGGAATCGGCATAGTTTTTAATATTTAAACCCCTCTCGTCACCAAAAATATCAGGAAAAATAAACGGGGAGGAAAAGGAGGAGTTCATGGGTGAAGTGGTTATCGTCAGCGGTGTAAGGACCGCCATCGGAAAATTCGGCGGTACATTGAAGGATGTCAGTGATATGGATCTTGGGGCCCTGGTCATACGAGAGGCCGTTAAACGGGCGGGGATCAGCCCGGATCAAGTGGAAGAAGTCATTTTTGCCAACGGGTATCGGACCGGTGAGCTGCCCATCAACTCAGCCCGGGTTGTTGCGGTTAAAGGGGGGATCCCTATTGAGGTGCCCCAGTTTACCATCTCCAAGGCCTGCGGCGGAAGTTTAAAAGCGGTTACCTTGGCCGCGCAATTGATCAAATCCGGGGAGATCGATGTCCTGGTCTCCGGAGGGGTGGAATCCATGAGCCGGGCGGCCTATCTGCTCAAAAGCGCCCGCTGGGGGTATCGCCTCGGCCATGGGCAATTAATGGATCAGTTGATTTTATTCGATCCCCTTTCCGGAAATACCATGGGGGAGACGGCTGAGAATGTGGCCAAAAAATATCAGATTACCCGACAGGAACAGGATGAATTCGCCTTGGCCAGTCAACAGCGGGCCGAAGCGGCCATCAAGGGCGGATTGTTTAAAGACCAAATCGTTCCGGTGGCTATTCCCCAAAAAAAGAAAGACCCTCTCATCTTTGATACGGATGAGCATCCCCGGTTCGGAACAACCATGGAGATGTTGTCTAAACTGGGGCCGGCCTTTACCAAGGATAAAGAGGGAACGGTAACGGCCGGAAATTCCAGCGGTATGAATGATGGGGCTTCTGCCTTGGTAGTCATGTCCAAGGAAAAGGCCCAGGAACTGGGAAAGACCCCATTGGCCACGATCGTTTCCTATGCTTCTTATGGGGTAGAACCTTCTCTAATGGGCATCGGTCCCATCCCGGCCACTCAACTGGCTTTGAAGAAGGCCGGCCTGACCATGAAGGATATCGATCTGGTGGAATTGAATGAGGCCTTTGCTTCGCAAGCCGTAGCCTGTGTCAAAGAGCTGGGCATGGACCACAGCAAAGTCAATGTCAATGGCGGTGCTATCGCCTTGGGACATCCCGTCTCCGCTTCCGGGGGCTGTATCCTAGTGAAGCTTCTTTATGAAATGGGCCGAAGAGGATCGCGATATGGTCTGGCCACCATGTGCATCGGAGGAGGGCAAGGGATTGCCTTAATCGTCGAACGAAAATAAGATTAAAAATGGGGTTTAAGGTCCAAGGTTTAAGGAATAACCAGAACCCTTAAACCATATACCTTACACCTTATACCGTTTTTTTATTAAAGGAGAAACGATATGGATTTTGAATTGTCGGAAGAGTTACAAGCGGTACGGGAAATGGCCCGGGATTTTGCCGCTGAGAAGATCGCCCCCTTTGCCGATAAATGGGATGAGGAACATTATTTTCCTTATCGGGAAGTCATCAAACCTATGGCCGAGCTGGGGTTCTTTGGGACGGTTATTCCTGAAGAGTATGGGGGAAACAATATGGGCTGGCTGGCCGCCATGATCTTGACCGAAGAGATTGCCCGGGCTTCCAGTTCACTCCGGGTCCAGATCAATATGCTGGCCCTGGGCTGTGCCTTTACCATTCTTCGTTACGGGAATGATGCCGTAAAGCAAAAATATATAACCAATCTGGTCAACGGCGATTATCTCGGCGGCTTCGGCATCACCGAACCCAATGCCGGATCGGATGTTATGGCCATGAAATCAACGGCCGAAGACAAAGGGGATCACTGGCTGTTGAACGGCTCAAAGACCTGGATCTCCAATGCCAGCATCGCCGATGTGATCATCTATTATGCCTATACCGATCGATCGGCCGGGGGCCGGGGCTTATCGGCCTTTGTCGTGGAGATGAAAAATTTTAACGGGATCACTACTTCGGATCTGGATAAGCTGGGCTCTCGTTCATCTCCCACCGGGGAAATTTATCTGGAAGATACCCGAGTACCTAAGGAGAACATCCTGGGCAAACCGGGCGACGGGGCCAAGATCGTTTTCGGTTCCCTGAATCAGACTCGTCTGTCCGCCGCTGCCGGAGGTGTTGGTGTAGCCCAGGCCTGTCTGGATGTGGCCACCAAATACTGTCAGGAACGGGAACAGTTCGGAAAACCGATCGGACATTTCCAGATGAACCAGGATATGGTGGCTCAGATGGCCGTGGATATCGAGACCGCCCGTTTGTTGGTCTATAAGGCCGCCTGGCAGAAAGACCAGGGAAATCTGAATAATAATCTGGAGGTGGCCATGGCCAAGTATTGGGCCGGTGAAGTAGCCTCTAAGGCCTCCAATTATGCCTTGCGCATTTTAGGCGCTTATGGGTACTCCACCGAATATCCGGTGGCCCGTTATTATCGCGATGCCCCTACTTATTTCATGGTTGAAGGCTCGTCCAACATCTGTAAGTGGATCATCGGCCAGGATCAGCTGAGCATCCGAAAAGCGAATAAATAATTACATGCCAGGTGTAAGGTATAAGGTCCAAGGTGTAAGGTAAGGGGATAAAAACCTTTAACCTTAAACCTTGAACCTTGCGCCTTGAACCTTTTTTTCAGGAGGAACTATTCATGCATCCCTATTTTGAAAAAATGGATGATCTGGGCAAACCGCTGAAACCGGCCCAGATCGATAAAATGGCCGAAAATCGGGCCCAGATCGAAGCGGTCCTGAAAGAGGTCGAAGCCGAGGTTGACCGGGTCAAACAGGCTGGCCTTTCGGCGGATAAAGTGCATAAGCGGGGAGAGATGACCGTCTGGGACCGGATTGAATATATCGTCGATCCGGGGACCTTTTGTCCGCTCCATACATTATATAACCCCCGGGACAACGAAGAAGGGACCACCGGGGTCATCGATGGACTGGCCCGGATCAGCGGCAAGTGGTGTGTGCTCATCGGCTTCGATAACAAGGTCATGGCCGGGGCCTGGATTGCCGGACAGGCGGAGAATCAACTGCGGGTCACCGATCTGGCCAAGCGGCTCCATGTGCCTCTGGTCTGGCTGGTCAATTGTTCCGGGGTCAAGCTTACCGAGCAACAGGAAGTGTATGCCGACCGCCGGGGAAACGGGACCACCTTTTTCCGTCATGCGGAATTGGAGAAATTGGGTATTCCGGTCTTAGCCGGGATTTACGGCACCAACCCGGCCGGCGGAGGGTACCAAGGCATCAGCCCGACCATCCTCCTGGCCCACAAAAACTGCAATATAGCCGTGGGCGGGGGCGGGATCGTCAGCGGTATGAGCCCCAAAGGCTCGTTTGATGAGGAAGGGGCCGAGCAGATCATCGAGGCCACACGCCATTTCAAACAGGTCCCGCCGGGCAGTGTCAATATCCATTATGATTCCACCGGATTTTTCCGGGCCGTCTTTGAAGAAGAGACCCAGGTCCTCGACGCCTTGAAAGAATATATGGCTGAAATGCCGGCCTATCATCCCCGTTTCTTCCGGGTGGCCAAGCCGGCTGAACCGAAATACCCCTTGAGCGATCTACCTTCGCTGATCGCCTTTAATCAGAAAGGGGTCTACGACTTCGATAATTTCCTGGCCCGCCTGGTGGATAATAGCGAACACCTGGAATTCCGTCCCGGTTACGGACCGGAAGTGTATACCGGTCTGGTCAAGGTGGATGGATTCGCCGTGGGGGTCATCGGCAACCGGCAAGGATTTTTGGGGACCAATTATCCGGAGTATACCAACGAATATCTGGGCATAGGCGGAAAGCTCTATCGCCAGGGTTTGATTAAACTCAATGAGTTCGTCACCCAATGCGGCCGGGACCGGGTACCGATCATCTGGTTTCAGGACACTTCTGGGATCGATGTGGGGGATATCGCCGAAAAGGCCGAACTCCTCGGTCTAGGACAGTCGCTGATCTATTCCATCGAGCAAACCGACGTACCCATGATGCTGGTGGTTTTACGAAAAGGTACGGCCGCGGCCCATTATGTCATGGGCGGGCCGACAGCCAATAATCATAATGCCTTTACCCTGGGTACGGCGACCACGGAGATTTATGTCATGCACGGCGAAACCGCCGCCGCCGCTTCCTTTTCTCGTAGACTGGTCAAAGAAAAGGACTCAGGCAAACCCCTGCAGCCGGTTATCGATAAGATGAATGCCCTGGCTCAACAGTATTATGATCAGTCCAGGCCGGTCTATTGTGCCAAGCGGGGATTTGTAGATGAGGTAGTCCCTTATGAAGACATTCGGCGATACATGGTGGCCTTCACCGACAGCGCCTATCAGAACCCCAAATCCATCTGCCCCCATCATCACATGATGCTCCCGCGCCTGATCCGGGCCCAGATCGTTAAAGGTCTGGATCGGCCGAAAAAGGAAGGGTAGGCCGGAACGTTTTTATATCTTACCTTCGGATTACTATCCACATGCCTTCCCCTTGTCCTTGAGGCAGGGGGAAGGTCGCTTAAATGATCACCGCTGAAAAAGTCAATAAAACCATTTTGAATATGCCGGTCGGGGAAAGGGAAAAACTCTTTGACACTTAGGGCAAGTCAGGGGGGCGATTTTCCCGGATCACGTCCGGTACAGTCTCATATTTTTTAATCAATCGTGCCAGTTCCGATTTTGTCTAGCCTTTTCCTCCACCCCGCCCATTGATAGACGGACAAACATAGGACGACTACGGTAGCATCAAAAGGGAACCCATTCTGTTCGGTAACGATTATATTCCTTGACAAGTCGAAAATATTTTCTTACAATAAAAGTAAAGAAAATAATTCCTTACTATGAGGGACACCATGATTGTGGCAAAAGTAACCTCCAAGGGGCAAGTGACTATTCCTAAAAAGGTCAGAGAAAAACTGGGCGTTTTCCCGGGAGAAGATGTGGGATTCGAGGAAAAAGGGGATCTAATTTTGATCCGGAAGGTTATGACCAAGTCACCTTTTGATAAATGGGTGGGGAAACTTCAACACTTAAAAGGGAAACGAAGTGACGACCTGATCAGAGAGATTCGGGGCCATGATCGCGGCCATTGATACCAATATTATCCTAGATATCCTTATTCCCAATGAACCGTTCTGTGCGTCCTCCCAAAAACTCTTAGAAGGGTATTTATCAAAAGGGAAGCTAATCATCTGCGAGATTGTTCTGGCTGAACTAGCGGCTCAATTTCCCTCCGAAGAGGATCTTAATCAATTTTTATTCGAAACCGGTATACGCTTGGAATACTCTGGCAAGAAATCGCTTTATCTTGCTGGAGCGAGGTGGGCAAAATATATTAAGAAAAACAGCAAAAACCTCTTTAACTGTAGCCGTTGCGGTCAAGAATTCGAATTCTATTGTCCCCGCTGCCGGTCCGTTGTGACCAGACGGCAGCATGTTTTAGGTGATTTTCTGATTGCCGCTCATGCCCTGGAACGTGCCGAATGCCTGTTATCCCGGGACCTTGGAATTTATAAGACCTATTTCAGCAATCTGAGGGTTATTGGATCTATTTGAACAGGGATAGCGAGCGAACTACAATAAAATAGACCTTTTCCTTGCCTGGAAGATTCCCTGTACCTTGGTGCAGGGATCTGCAATTTAGATAAAACCGTTACTGATTGGCAGAAAATAAATGAAAAAGAAGAATACAGCTGAAATTATCGCCATCGGCTCAGAGCTGCTTCTGGGGCAGATCCAGGATACCAATACGCCTTATCTGTCCGGGCGGTTGCAGGAGATCGGTTTGGAGACGGTCTTTCAGACTATGGTGGGGGATGACCGGAAGCGCATGCTCTCTGTTATCCGCCGGGCACTCAGCCGTTCGCGAGTGATCATCACCACCGGCGGCATCGGTCCGACCGAGGATGACCTGACCCGTGAAGTGGTGGCCGAAGTGTTGGGCAGAAAACTCGTTTTCCATCCCAAATTATTCGAAGGGATTAAAGCCATATTCGCCCAACTCGGGTTTGTCATGGCCCCCAATAACCGCAAGCAGGCCTTTATTCCGGCCGGGGCAAAGGTCATCCCCAATCCCCGGGGAACGGCTCCGGGATTTATAGCGGAAACGGATGACGGGAAATTCATCGCCGTCTTGCCCGGGGTCCCCCGGGAATTGAAAGGCATGCTGCAGGATTCGGTCATTCCTTTTTTGGAGAAAAAACTCGGAAAAGAAAAAGGCTTCATCGAATATCAGGTTCTCAAAGTCTGCGGCCTGGGCGAAAGCCGGGTGGACGAACAGATCGGCGATTTGATCCGCAGCAGTAAAAACCCGGTCATCGGTCTGCTGGCATCGCCGGGTGAAATTCGGATTCGAATCACCGCTGAAGGAAGGGATAAAAAGGAGACCCTTAGCTTGATCGCCTCGATGGAGATCAAGATCAAAGAAAGGCTGGGGACACTCATTTTCGGTCAGGGAGAAGAGACCCTGGAGGGTGTAACCGGCCGCCTGTTGGAAAGTAAACAAATGACCCTGAGCCTCGTTGAGACCTTTACCGCTGGAAGGATCGGTCAGAGGCTCCAATCCCTCGGATGTTCCTTGTTTAAAGGTGCTTTGTTGTTATCACCTGGTCAAATTTGGCCGGGACAGGCCGAGGCCCTTCGCGGAGAAGCCCAGGCCGCCTTCTTGGCTGAAAAAGTACGGAAATTTTTTTCCTGTGACATCGGTTTGGGGGTTTGGGTGGAAGGGGGGCCGGGAGAACAGATGCTCTTTATCGCGTTGGACGGGAAAATAAAAGGGACCTATACCCATCGAATCGGGGGACCTTCCGCTTCTTTGCCGGATCGGGTGGCGGTGATGGCTTTGGACTGGTTACGGAAATTCCTGTTAGTGAGTTAAGAGAAATGTCTTCGTGGGTAAAATTGTTGATACGGGTTGTCTTAAGTGTCGGGCTGGCGATTATCATGAGCCGGTTTTTCTACCAACGTATCTCTTATCCCCTCATTATAGGCTTGGTGATTTTTTTTGTGGGTATGGCGACCATCTCAGAGCGGATTGGACGAAAGCCCTGAATATTTTTAGGAATAGACGGATACCAGCGTCCCGGACTTTTTTTCTCCTTTAGCCGTCTTGAAAATTTGACGGGCCACATGTTCAGGACTCATCAACTCGGAAATATTGGTGCTTAAAGGACTCCCCTTACTCAATTTAGCCTCACCCATTCGGGGAAAGGCAGCATAGACCCATGTTTTTTTCTGATCCGCTCGTAGCATACCGGAAAGCTCTTTGGCAAAATTATCACTCTCTATTTTTAGGAGGGTGGTATCAACCGCGCCCGGGAGGACGGCATACACTTTAATTCCTGGAAAGGCCACACCCACTTCATCGTTTAAAGACCTGGTTAGACCGATTACTCCGAATTTAGAGGCACAATAAGCAGAAAAATTGGCCGCTCCTTCAAGTCCCAGGCCAGAGGAAACATTAATGATAGTCCCTGTTCCCTGATTTTTCATAAGGGGAAGGACCTGACGTAAAAACAAAAAAGTGCCTTTGAGGTTGGTATCCATTATGAGATTCCACTCTTTTTCGGTGGTCTCCTCGATCGGTTTATAGATAGCCACCCCGGCGTTGTTAATCAGGATATCGATCCGTCCGAAATGCTGCAGGCACCGGTTGATGATCTTTTTAGCATCCTTCGCCTTTTGGACATTACCAACCAAAGCCAAAAGATCTTCTTTTTTCCCGAACGATAGCAGATGCTTGGTCGCTTCCTTGAGATGCTTCTTGTGGCGGCAAAAGACGACTACCCGATCACCATTATTCAGAAACTCGGCAGCCGTGGCCAAGCCTATTCCCCGAGTTGATCCGGTAATAAGGACTGTGCGATTCACCTTATTTCTCCCTGGTGTCCTCTAAGCTGATATCTTTTTATCATATTCGAAGACAGGGTGAAACGATAAAGTTATCAAGAGTGGGTAGGGCAGGAAGGTCTTAGGGAGACCTCTTTGGAACGGAATCGATGTCGCTTCAACGTTCCCTATGGGGTAATCCCGATTTCCAAAACGGTTAAGGAGTAAAGGATTCGGCCAAAAGAGGAAAGATTTTTAACAATCCCCTTTAGCCCAGGCAAGCGGAACAACAGAGATTGTCTCGAAGCCGGAATACGGGCTCAAGACCTGTGGATCCTTGACTTCATTAGAATAAGGATCCGCCTGTTCGCTTTCCCTTGAGAGGAACCGGCCGATAAGACATGATCAAGGGAAGTTGATCATGTCTTATCGGCCAACGGAACCGATTGATTTCTTTTTGATGAAGGTCCCTTGCCCTTGGATAATCCGGAAACCGTCCCGAACCATTGGAAGCATATCCACAAATAGCCAGATGATAAATTAAAAAAATGTATCATCTGGCAGAGATCTGTCAGACAAGAGATGGTCGGCCGGCTGTCAAAAACCTCTAAAGATGAAACGCTGTCCTGAGACTCTAGCAGACTATCGAGGTTAGGGTAATCTCGGCCGCCAAACTTTTAGAATCCTACCTTTTCATGATAAAGGCCCCATTCATGATAGCCCCATTTTCCATCATGATATTCGGGGTGGTGATGTTTCCCGTTTGAACAGCCGTCTCTTTGAGGATGACCTGACTATCGGCTGTCACATCTCCTTGAATTTCTCCATGAGAGATAAGAACGTTGGTCTTGATCGTGGCGGTGACCTTAGCCCTTTGGTCGACGACCAACAATCCTTCCGAGTTGATTTGACCTTTGAATGTTCCTTTGACCATTACCGAGGTCCTGAAAGTCATCGTCCCGTTAATGTCCACATCATCGGCCAGTACGGTAATGATTTCGGCCTGATCGCTTTTATTACTCGTGTTTGGTATCTGTGTCATTTTAAAAATCTCCCGCCCTTTTTTTCAATTTTTATCTTTGATATAGTCAGCGCTAAATTCTTACTCCGCCTCCACTGCAGGTCCATCGGCTTTCATGGTTATAGAGCCGTTAAACAGGGATCCGCTCTCGACGATAATGTTCCGAGTGGAGATGTTTCCGGTGTGAACGGCCGTTTCTTTCAAGACGACTTGCTCCGTGGCGGTCACATCACCGGTAATCTCGCCATGAGAAATGAGCTTCTTGGTTGAGATCTTGGCGTTGACTTTAGCGGTGGGGCCTACAATGAGTAGGCCTTCCGACAAGATTTCACCTTCGAGGGTACCCTTAATCATCAAGGAACTCTTGAAAGTCATCGTGCCGTTAATGTCCAGATCATCGGCCAGAATGGTGGTGATGTTGGTTTCGTCGATTCCTGATCCTTGAAATTTTGTGGTTTCCATTTCTACCTCCTCATTGTTTAATTAGTCCAGCCGAAGGCCCTCAACGGCCTTGCCCATCAAACGCCGTTATCCCCTGGGGACGGTCATATCTTTCAGCCTATCCTACCCGTCTCTTCCGGGCAATTCCACCAAGGTCCGCTGCTTTCCTATTTATTTATATCGGCCTGTTTCAGCCTTATTATTCCTCTTTTGACCAAAATCCTTTGTTTCCGCCGGAGTTTCCTTTCCAGGAGAATCCGAACTGGCCCGCCTTGGATTCGGAGGAATCCGAGGCTTTATCCTCCTCAGACGTTTCCGCCGATTGCTCCTCCGTCACTATTGTCTCGGCTTGAGGCGTCTCGGCAATAGGTTCCTGTATGGGGGGGGCTTCGGAGATCTCTTCTGCCACGGCAGATTTTTCCTTCTGGGGCTCCTCAGCTTGTTTTCTGGTCATCACACAGGAGCCATTAAAGAGAGAACCACTCTCGACGACAATAACGGGGGTTGTGATTTTTCCTGTATGTTTGGAAGTATTTTTCAGAACCACTTTCTCGCCGGCGACCACATCTCCTTCAATAGTTCCTTGAGAGACTAAACTTTTGGTCGTAATAGCGGCATTAACATTTGCCGTCGGACCAACCACTAACATGCCTTCGGAAATGATCTCTCCCTCAAGAGAACCTTTTATCATCAGTGAGGTCTTGAAAGTCATGGTCCCTTTAATCTGCAAGTCATCAGCCATCACTGTCGTCATTTTTTCTTCCGTATTCTCCGAGGTGGATTGTATAGGTTTCATCTTTTCCTCCTTTTTTGGATTCCTTTTTTTCTGGGTGGGCGAGGTCATCCGGAACAGCCCGGGGGAGGCGTACTCTTATTCCTCGACCAAACTAAAAATCATCGCTTCAACGCGCTTAACAAAGGCTAGACCCTTTCCGATCCGCTGCGGTGAGTAGCATCATTATGACGAGTCTCCGTCCCACTGAACAGAACCATCATTGGTCTAATATTTTTCCATCATCCTTTTCAAGCAGGAGAAAATCGCCACTTTCCAATTCAAGTGTCCGCCGCATAAAAGAACGACCATCAAAGAAGGCACCCTCGGCTATACTCAGTTTCTTGGTGTAGATATCTCCCTCAACAGACCCTTTCGACTTGATCTCGACAATTTCTTTAGATTGGATATTCCCTTCAACGCTGCCGGCCACCATGGTGCCTCGGGTTATGACCATACCTTTCACTTTGGCCGCTTCGCCGACAAAAAGCCAATCCGCCTTGACAATGCCTTCAACCGATCCGTCGATTCTGGCAACCCCCCTGGTGGAGACGGTTCCCGTAATAGTTGACTCCGGCCCGATGATGATATCGAGCGGTTGTTCCTTTTTCCTAAAGATCACGATAGGTCCCGTAAGAAAGGCTGGGGATTCACATGAACCCCATTCTTCCAGACTTCATAATGAACATGAGGACCGGTGCTCGCCCCGGTTGATCCGGAAAGAGAAAGACGCTCGCCCCGTTTGACCTGTTGCCCCACCTTAACAAAATTCTGTTTGTTGTGGGCATAAATGGTTCGGTATCCGTGTCCGTGCTCGAGAACGACAATATAGCCGGAATCATTATGCCAGCTGGAAAAACTGACGATGCCATTTGCGGTCGCTCTGACGGGGCTCCCGGTTGGGGTGCTTATGTCAATGCCTGAATGGAAATTAGACGCACCGGTCAGGGGATGGACTCTGGTTCCAAAAGAAGAACTTATTCTTCCGTTAACCGGCCATCCCGACGGGGTGGAGAGGTATAGTTTTTTTTCGGCCTTGATATACTCTCTGATTTCGGCCACCGATTGAATGGTTTCATCAATCTGTTTTCTCAGCAACTCGATGTCCAAGGCCCCTAGATTTGATGAGTCATCGGCTTTTTCCAGAATCTTTTTCTTGGATTTATAGGAAAGAAGGTTGCTGAACTCCGATTCGGTCTTCTTGAGCGAAGACATAAAGACTTTCATCTCCAAGACCTCTGAAGAAAAATAGGCCAGCTTTTTTCTCATACCATAGTACTCAGCGGTTTTGACCCCTATGGAGAGAATGTAACCGGCGCCGATAACACTCAAAACGATACTGGTGATCAGCCCGATTGCCGGGACCTTCAGGCGAAGAGGCTTCAGTTTGGAATGGGGAATGACCATGATGGTTATCGAGGTAAGACTTTGTTTTAAAAAAAGTTTTATCTTGTCCATCTTTCCCGCCTATGGTTCTGTGGTTAACTGAAGTATCGGAAAAACTATGTTTATCACATTTAAATAACGAGACGCAAGCTTTAATTATAATCTCTTTTTTAAGCTAATGTCAAGGTTTTACTCGGAAAAAATTTATTGGTCCCTTAAAGTGAACCCTTGGTTGGAGGACCTGGAGATGGGTCTCCGTTTGAAGGCGTTCCTCTAAATTAATAGTGAGACCAAATGTCTAATGGAAAGATTGAGGAATTTATTCATAACGCAGGGCATCTATGGGATTGAGGCGGGAGGCTTTGTGGGCCGGATAGAATCCAAAGAAGATGCCGACAGCCGCAGCAAAGGAAAAAGAGGTCAATAAGGCCCAGTAGGAGATCAAGACATTCCAGCCGGTGAATTTTGCGGTAATCTCCGCTCCCAAAATCCCTATACCGATCCCGATTAATCCGCCTACCAGACTAAGGACCACCGACTCGGTTAAAAACTGAAAGAGAATATCCCGTCCTCTGGCCCCTACGGCCATGCGGATGCCTATTTCCCGGGTCCGCTCGGTCACGGAAACCAGCATAATGTTCATGATGCCGATTCCTCCTACTAATAAAGAAACTAGGGCGATAGACCCCAAAAGCAAAGACATGACCTTGGCCGACTGTTCGGCCGCGGCCATGATTTCGGTCAGGTTGCGGACGGTGAAATCCGGAAGCTGTCCGGGTTGGGTGCGATGGCGCTGGCTCAGGAGGTTATTGACCTGTTTTTCCGCATCGGCCATGACCGATAGGTCCTGAGCCTGGACCATGATGGTTCGTACAGTTTTGGGTAATTTGCTCCCGAATAGTTTTTTTTGGGAAGTGGTTAGGGGGATGTAAACCACATCATCCTGATCTTGCCCATAAGAAGACTGGCCTTTATCGGTCAATAACCCGATGATGGTAAAAGGAACTTTCTTGATCCGAATGATCTGGCCGAGGGGATTTTCTCCCCCAAAAAGGTTCTCCACCACAGTGCGGCCCACAATAGCCACCTTGGCTGCTCCACTGATTTCCTGATCGGTAAAATTCCGGCCGGAAAGAAAAGCCCATTCCCGGATATCAAAAAAGGGAGGCGTAATGCCTTGAACCGAGGTGTTCCAATTTTGGTTTCCATAAACCACCTGAGTCACCCCTCCCCAGAGGGCCGAAACCTCCTTGACTGCCGGGCAATCCTCTTTGATGGATTTGGCGTCATCAGAGGTCAGAGTCGAAGCTCCGCCCAATCCAGAGCGGGCGCCGCCGGCCGTAGTCGCCCCGGGCAGAACAATGATCAAATTGGACCCCATACTGGAAATTTGGTCGGCAATCATTTGCCGGGCTCCGGAGCCGATGGCCACCATGATAATGACCGCGCCTACACCGATGATGATGCCCAGCATGGTCAAAAAAGACCTCAATTTATTTACCTTTAAGGCCCGTAAGGCTACTTTAAGACTGGAGATGAAGATCATGATTTTTGCTTAGAACTTTTTTTTGAAAATTGATCCTTAAAGTTCAAAGAGTTCTATCTTGGTGACTTTTATTAAGAAGCCAGAATTCAGAAATCAGAATTCAGAATAAGGTAATATTATTTTCTTCCGAATTCTGGCTACGGGATTCCGAAATTTTAATACTCATGGGTTATCCCTTATTCTTCGGCTCCATCTGATGATCCTTGATGACCTGGCCGTCTTTGAATTGAATGATTCTTCGGGTAAAGGCGGCGATATCCGGTTCGTGGGTGACCAGGATAATGGTTATCTTCTGTTCCTCATTCAATCGGGTCAATAGCTGCATGATTTCTAAGCTGGTTTTAGTATCCAGATTGCCGGTCGGTTCATCGGCCAGGATGATCGAAGGATTATTGACCAGGGCCCGGGCAATGGCCACCCGTTGCTGCTGGCCGCCGGAAAGTTGATTGGGATGATGTTCCTCCCGACCGCCTAACCCCACGGCTTCCAAGGCCTCTTTGGCTTTACGAAGGCGTTCCCGGTAATGCTTGGTCCCGTAGAGTAAGGGCAATTCCACATTCTCCAAGGCCGAAGTCCGGGACAGAAGATTAAATCCTTGAAAGACAAACCCGATTTTTTGATTTCTGAGATGGGCCAAGGCGTCCCGATTCAATGTGCTGATGTTGACGTCATTCAAGGTATAGGTCCCTCCCGTGGGGACATCCAGACAACCCAGGATATTCATAAAGGTCGATTTTCCTGATCCGGATGACCCCATAATAGAAAGGAATTCCCCCGATTGAATAGACAGGGTAATGCCGTTTAGGGCCGGTATGTCAATATCCCCCAAGGAATAAATCTTAACCAGGTCTTGAACTTCGATCAGGCTGTCCATCTGTTTTTAAAACCGCATGCGCGGTGCTCCCGGCTGACCGGTCAGGGGACTTTTTTTCTCTTTATCGGACTGAAGTTCGATGATGACCAGATCCCCATCCTTCAGCCGGCCTTTAACCATCTCTGTGTACTTCCCGTCACTGATTCCCGGTTTGATAAAGGTCGGTTTGGGTTTATTCTCCTCATCAAGGGTCCAGATCATGGGCAAACCCTTCCATTTCTTTTTGAGATCATCAATGGTCTTCATTTTGGAAGGCGGGATCGTCATTTTAAATCGCAGTGCCCCGTTGGGGATTTTGGTCACATTATCTTTCTCTTCGATTATGATGGATACATTGGCGGTCATCCCCGGTTTCAATTTCAGTTGGGGATTTCTGACATTGAGGACCACATCATAGGTGACCACATTTTGGACCGTCGTGGCGGCATTGCGAATTTGGGAAACCTTGGCCGTAAAGGGCTCGCCGGGATAGGAATCGACAGTGAAGGTGGCTGTTTGCCCTTCCTTCACCCGGCCGATGTCGGCTTCATCCACATTGGTGTCAACCTGCATATTGGTCAGGTCCTGGGCGATGGTAAACAAGGTGGGGGCTTGCAGGCTGGCCGCTACGGTCTGGCCCACATCCACGTTGCGGTTGACCACCGTTCCTTTTACCGGCGATTTTATAGTCGTATAATTCAAGTTGGTTTTGGCGGAGGCCAGATTGGCCCTGGCTGTGCCGATCTGGGCCTCGGCCGCCTTGACCAGAGCCAGGGAAAGGTCATATTTGACCTGGGCTTGATCCAAATCGTTTTGGGAAACCAGGTTGTCTTTATGGAGGGCCTTGTAGCGATTTAAGGTCCGCAAGGCATCGACCTGGGAGGTTTTTTCTTTTTCCAAGACGGCCAGGGCATTTTTGAGATCCGCCTCACATTGGTCCACTTTGGCCTGAAATAGGGCCGGATCAATCTGGGCGATAACCTGTCCTGCCCGGACCACCGAATTAAAATCAGCATAGAGTTTAATGATCGTCCCGGACACCTGGCTGCCCACCTGCACCAAAGTGACCGGATTAACGGTTCCGGTGGCCACAACTTGAGAAGTAAGGGAACCGGTGGTTACGGCCTCGGTTTTAAACCGAGGGACCTTCTTTTTTTCCTGATAGGTCAGGAATCCCCAATATCCCCCTGCGCCGATACACAGCACCAAAAACAATAGGATCAAGATCCGCTTCCGTTTCATAGACAATCCTTTGTCGGGCGTTTTCTAGTTTGACTTTTTTTTTAACAGAAAGTTAAAAGAAGGAAAAGCTAAAATTGACTTATTTCTTTAGGCCCTTGGCTACAGGACGAAGGAGAGGGATTTTTCGGTTTATAGGGAGGGAGAAGAAAAAAATGGTCCCGGCGGGTTGGTTGGCTCGAAAGTCCAAACGGCCTTGGTGCGACTCAATAATTCTTTTGGAGAAAGCCAGGCCTAGACCAGAGCCTTCTTTTTTGGTGGAAAAAAATGGGTTAAAGACCTTTTCCCTAAAATCTGCGGAAATGCCGCAGCCCCGATCGGCCACTTCGATGATAACCTGTCCTTTTTGTCTTTGCGTGCGGACCTGGATGGTTTGCTCAGGGGCGGAGGCCTGGATGGCATTCAGAAGCAGATTGTGCAAGACCTGGGTCAGACGATTCTGATCGGCTTGGATGGAGGGCACCACGCCGTCAATGGTCGAGCTGACCAGAATCTGTTTTTGCTCGGCCTGAGGGTGGATGTTTTTCAAGACCTCTTTGATCAGATGATTGGGATCTACGAAGGTATATTCCAGGTGGATGGGCCGGGAAAAATGAATCATGTCTTTTAGCAGGATTTCAATTCGTTGGCATTCCTTTCGAATGATGGCCAATCGTTCCCGGTTGGGATCTTCAAGGTTTGTTTTGGAAAGAAGTTTTTGAATGGTAGCCCCGATGGTAATGACCGGGTTTTTTAATTCATGAGCAACGGTGGCCGCGGCTTCTCCCAAGACAGCCAGATATTCCTGGTCTCGTCTGAGCTGCGTTTCCATTCGCTCTCTATCCACCAGAAGGCCGATCAAAATCCCGAAGGCGTAGAAAAGAACTATTTCCTCGTAACGGCTGCTATGGGAGGTGGGATGGGCCAACCAGACTTTCCAGTGGGGGAGGTAAAGGAAGGTAACCAGGATGGCCGAGAGAAAGCCCCCTTTAAAGCCGAAGAGGAGACCGCTTAAGATAATGGGCAGATAATAAAGGCGATGGAGGATCTCCGGAGAGAGAGGAGAAGGAATCCAGGCCTGATCCAAGATGAAAATGAGGGCCAGTAAAACAAAAATGGGAAGGACCTTCCAATACAAAGGGACCAATTTGTATCGGGTCCAGAGGGAATAAAGAAAGCTTTCTTTATACCAGGCCATGAAATCCATTTTCAAACAGCCCCAGTCCGATTGTCAGCGACTGATCCTGGATAAACCTACCGATACCGGGTCTTGCCGTCCGGATATGTATCTCCTATCCAGCATCCTATATCGGTCAGGAGGATTTAACGAGAAGATTGTCCTAATATTTCTCTTAATTCTTCTCCTTCGATGACTTCTTTTTCAAGTAGACGCCTGGCCAGAGTGCCCAGTTCCTCTATGTGGCCTTCCAGGATCCGTCGGGTCTGGATCCGGGCTTTTTCGATCAACTTGGCCACTTCCTGGTCTATGGCTCGGGAGGTCTCCTCGCTGATGGAACGACCGGAATCGTATCCAAGGCCGGTTTCCAAAAATAGGGGGCGACGCTCTCTTTCATAGGTTACGATTCCCAGATCACTCATCCCGTATTCCCGGACCATCCGTTCGGCAATATCAGTGGCCCGAAGGAGATCATTCTGCGCGCCCGTAGAAATCTCCTGAAATTGGATTTCTTCGGCGATCCGGCCTCCTAAAAGGACACTGATGCGATCGGATAATTCATTTTTGGTCATCAGATAGCGGTCTTCGGTAGGAAGTTGTTGGGTGTAGCCCAAGGCCCCAATTCCTCGGGGTATGATGGAGACTTTGTGAACCGGATCGGCATTCGGCAGAACCTGGGCGACAATGGCATGACCGGATTCATGATAGGCGACGATTTCTTTTTCTTTCTCGTTCATCCGGCGGTTTTTTTTCTCCAGGCCGGCAATCACCCGATCAATGGCTTCATCAAAGTCCTGCATGTCCACTTCTTTTTTGTCTTTCCGGGCGGCCAAGAGGGCCGCTTCATTGACGATGTTGGCCAAATCCGCTCCGACAAAACCGGGGGTGCGGGCGGCTATGATTTTCAAATCCACTTCCGGAGCCAGGGTGACCCCTTTACTATGCACCTTAAGGATTTCTTCCCGTCCTTGAACATCCGGCTTGTCGATCATAATATGCCGGTCGAACCGTCCCGGCCGCAACAAGGCCGGGTCAAGGATTTCCGGCCTGTTGGTGGCGGCCATGATAATAACCCCTTTTTCCGTATTGAACCCGTCCATCTCCACCAGGAGTTGATTCAGGGTCTGTTCGCGTTCATCATGTCCTCCTATAGGATTGATCCCTCGGGCCTTGCCAATGGCATCGAGTTCATCGACGAAGATGATACAGGGGGCTTTCTGTTGGGCCTGGATAAAAAGGTCCCGGACTCGGGAGGCCCCGACCCCGACAAACATCTCCACGAAATCAGATCCGCTCAAGCTGAAAAAGGGGACACCGGCCTCACCGGCCACCGCTTTGGCCAGGAGGGTCTTGCCGGTTCCCGGGGCCCCGACCAACAAGACCCCTTTGGGGATTTTGCCGCCCAGGCGTTGAAATTTCTGGGGTGTTTTTAAAAACTCAATCACTTCTTTCAATTCTTCCTTGGCTTCTTCGATCCCGGCTACATCGTCAAATTTTATGTTGATGTCTTTTTCCATATATACTTTAGCTTTGCTTTTACCAATCGACATCAAGCCTCCACCGGGGCCGCCCATCCGACGCATTAAGAAGCCCCAAAGGGCGACAAAAAAAATCATGGGCAGGATCCAGTTGGTAAAGAACTTGACGATTTTATTTTCCAGCTTTCCGGTAAACTTAACTCCCACCGCTTCCAGGTCTTTGACTAAGTCCGGATCTTGAACCCGGGCGGTAATAAAAGGAAACTCACCTTTTCCCTTTCCCAACTGTTTGGCCGTTTCCGGGGAAACCAGGCCCTCAACCTCTCCCGCCCTGACTTTCCCGGAAATGAGTTCATCAAAAATGACAATTTCCGACAATTTATTGGCCTTTAGGAGTTTTTTGAATTCATTGTAGGGGATCTGGCCGACCTGTTCGGCCAGAAAGTAGGTTTGGAAAGCCATCAAGATAACCATGGCCCCCACAAAATACCAGATGGAAAAATGGGTCTTTTTTTCTATAGCCATAAGACGTCCTTTATAGGGTCCAGGTATTCAAGGGGTCGAGGATTCAAGTGAAAAGCGTAGAAATAATCCCCATCTATTTCTTAGAATAAATTTTTTGCAGGACCACGTTTGAATCCTGCTCTAATTAGTAAGGAGTTTAATTCAACCCAATTGAAGTTGTTTTATCTTCTATGCCTTTCCCTTGAAGCCTCGAATCCGTGAATCCTCTAAACCGTTTTTTTTCATTATATCACCTCGATTGAAACCAGTAATCAAAAAGTTTACGTCCAGCCAGGGCCAAAAAAAAGCCCAGGATCAGGATGGTCAGAATGGCCCATTCAATATTTTTGATAATGGTCTGGCTAGATTCCCCCACCCAATAGCCAAGGGAGGCAAAAAGGATGGCCCAGATAAGACAACTGATCATTTGCAGGGAAAGATATTTGGCGATCTTCATGTCCAGGATACCAAAGGCCAGGGCACTGGCCAATCGGATTCCAAAAATATATTGGGTTAAAAAAAGACTCATGGTTTCATAGCGTCGAATGATATATTCCGCTTGTTTGATTCTATGTCGAAACTTTGGAAATTTAATCAGGAACCAGGTTGAAGAAGTTTTGCCCAAAACAAAAAAAATTACATGGCCCAGATATGAAGCTGACACGGCAGTGGCGATGACCATCCAGAAATTCAGTTCCCCCTGATAGGAAAGCAAGCCCCCCAGGACCAAAATCGTTTCTCCTTCGAAGAAGGTTCCGGTGAAGATAATCAAATACCCGTACTGATGGAAAAGATAAAGAAGCTGTAAAAACTTGATCGACACTATTCGGCCTCAGACGTCCGGGTTCTCTCAAGGGAATTACGCTAGGGCTGAACCAGCAGGAACCCAGAATCACCTCAATAAGGTATTTATAAGTAATTTATATCATATAAATCCTTTTGAAAGCAAGTCTGCTTGGCGTTAGGTCTTTCTGGACGCCTGAGTCGAAATCCAGGAAGATAAAAGGAGGAGGGAAGAGTATTCCGAATCCAAAAGAGTAAACAGAACTTGCTTGACACTGACTGATATTTTCCCTACATTATTAATAAATTGAAGAGAATAAGCCCAGGAACAAAATATAAAGGAAAGGATGATCTGCCTTCAAGGGATCAAGACCGCTTAAGAGTGAAATGGCACGAAAAATTTTAGTCACCGGCGCTGCCGGCTTTATCGGGTTCCAACTTTGCCGCCGGCTACTCGAAGCCGGAGATCAAGTTGTCGGTTTGGATAATTTGAATGATTATTACGATGTTCGCTTGAAGGAGGATCGTCTTAAACAGATCGAATCATTTAAAACGTTCACGTTTTACAAAATGGAATTAGGCGACCGCCAAGGGGTTTCCCGACTCTTTGCCGAAGAGCAATTTGAAATAGTCGTCAACCTGGCGGCTCAGGCCGGAGTGCGTTACTCCCTGATCAATCCCTATGCCTATGCGGATACCAATCTTCTGGGATTTTTAAATATCCTCGAAGGAAGTCGGCACAATCAGGTTAAACACTTGGTTTTCGCCTCTTCCAGTTCGGTTTATGGGGCGAATACACGGATGCCCTTTTCCGTCCATGACAATGTGGATCATCCGGTCTCTCTTTATGCCGCCACTAAAAAGTCCAATGAACTCATGGCCCATACCTATGCCAGTTTATTCAAACTACCCTGTACGGGTCTGCGTTTTTTCACCGTCTACGGCCCCTGGGGGCGACCGGACATGGCTTTATTCCTTTTTACCAAAGCCATATTAGAAGGAAAGCCCATCGATGTCTTTAATTACGGCAAGATGCAGCGGGACTTTACCTTTATTGACGACATTATCGAAGGGGTCTTTCGTATTATGGCCAAGACCCCGGAACCGGACCCCAATTGGAATGGAGATCGACCGGATTCCGCCGGAAGTTATGCCCCTTACCGTTTGTTCAACATAGGGAATAATCAGCCGGTGGAACTGATGGTTTTTATCGAAACTCTGGAAAAATGTTTGGGAAAAAAAGCCCAAAAAAACTTGTTGCCGATCCAGGCCGGTGATGTGCCGGCCACCTATGCGGATGTGGATGATTTGATGCGGGAGGTGGGATTTAAGCCGGCTACGTCTATTGAAACCGGCATCAAACGTTTTGTCGATTGGTATCGGGAATACTACGCGGTGTAAGGTTGAAGGTATTAGGTGTAAGGCCAAAGACTAAAAAAAGAAACCCCTTCACCTCTTACCTTAGACCTTGCACCTTATACCGAATACCTTGATTCCTATTCAGAGGTGACCTATGATTGAATTTCAAAAAATATCGCAAGACTTGACTCGCAGTCTGAACCTGCAATACGAGCCGGTCGGGGTAATTCTATGTCCGGAACCCCCTCCCCCGGATTTCCCTCCTCTAACTGCCGACCCGTTAAAAAGTTATTGCCAGGCCTTGGTCCTGGCCGGAGAAGGGCGGACTTTACATCTTCAGAAAGAACAAATGGGCTGTAAACTGGGTACCTCGGTCCTTGGCTTTGAGGAAGATATGGAGGCCTTTTTAGACGATGGTGTTTTAGAGAAATACGGCGTGGGCTTGTTTGCTACGGAGGAGGCCTCGGCCGAGACTTTACTTAAATCAACCTATCTCGAAAAAGGGAAAACCCGTTCCGCTTTGATCGCACCATTATCGGCCTTGCAGGAGATTCCCCAAGTGGTTGTCTTTACCGCCGATAGCCAGCAGGTCATGTGGCTCTTATACGCGGTAAATTATAAAAGAGGGGGAAAAATGGAATTACCCCAGTCTGGGGGAGCCCTGGGAGGGTGTGCCGATATAACCGCCTGGCCTCTACTGCAGGGTCAGGCCAATGTGACCTTTCTAGGCCTTGGTTGTCGAGTCAAATCGGCCGTCGGACCCTGTTATCTTATGATGGGAATTCCCGGAACAATGCTTAGTGAAGTCCATAACCATATTTTAGCCATGGCCAAACCGATAACGATGTTGAATAATGCCTTAGCTCAGCGATGAACGTCCGGTATTTTATTTGCGGTCTGATCGTTTTCTTTCTTTTTTGGGGTATCTATCCCCTTTGGGGTGGATCACCGGGTTCTGATCCCAAAACAAGGAGACCCGCCATGTCAGAGGATATCCGAAAATCCATCATTGCCGGTAGTTGGTATCCCGGTCGGCCTGAAACCCTTCGGTCCCAGATTCACGGTTTCCTGAAAGCCGCCGATCCCGGCCATTTAACAGGTGAACTTATCGCTTTAATCGTCCCTCATGCCGGTTATGTCTATTCCGGAGAGGTGGCCGCCCACGCCTATAAACTCCTGATCAACCGGTCCATCAGTCAGGTGGTCATCGTGGCACCTAGTCACCGCTATCCCTTTAGGGGGGCCTCGATAGATCAGAAGACCGGGTATGAAACCCCCTTGGGGATCATTCCGGTAGACCGGGCATTAGGGCAGGCTATTGCGGCAAAAAGTTCCATTTTTAGTTATGCCCCAGCAGGCCATGCCCAGGAACACGCCCTGGAGATCCAATTGCCCTTTCTCCAGGAGACCTTGCAAAATTTTTCTGTCGTTCCCATTATCCAAGGCTCTCAGGATCCGGAAACTTGTGAAGAAATGGCCCAAGCCCTGGCTAAAGCCCTTAAGGGGAAAAAAGTTTTACTCATAGCCAGTACGGATTTGTCTCATTTTCATCCTTATGGGCAGGCCAACAGTTTGGATAAGAAAATTCTGGACCGGGTGGCGGCTTTTGATGAGAAAGGTTTGATGGGGGATCTGACCCAAGATAAAGTGGAGGCCTGTGGGGGCGGCCCTATGGTTACGGTCATGAAAACAGCTAAGCTTCTTGCGGCTGATCAAGCAAAGGTTTTAAAATATGCCAATTCCGGAGATGTCACCGGAGACCGTTCCGGTGTGGTGGGCTATATGGCCGCCGCTATGCTTAAGTCAGGTCTGGAAAAAGAACTTCGGAAATAAGTTCGGAGTTCAGAGAAGGTCAATTTTTATGCTCCTTGATGCCTTATTCGAGATGGCCTGAGGTCAAAGAAGGAGTCTGCTATGAAAATAATTTTTTTACTCATGTTGGTCTCAGCAGTCTACTGGACCTTCTCGAAAGAGGTCCCGGCCGCCGAGAAAGAAGAAGGGTTTACGCCTGCCGAAAAAACCTATCTGCTCAACCTGGCCCGAAAGGCCATAGAAAATCGTCTCCAGGGTGTGCCTAAACCGACGCGTGAAGGGGAGACCTCCAAATTAGCTGAGAAGCGGGGGGCTTTTGTGACTTTGAAGACGAAAGGGCAGTTGCGGGGGTGTATCGGGCACACCCAGGCCATAAAACCTCTTTCTCAAACCGTTATCGATATGGCCGAGGCCGCCGCCTTTCAGGACCCCCGCTTTCCACCTCTGACTAAACAAGAGCTTAAGGACCTATCTATCGAGATCTCCGCTCTGACTCCCTTTCGCCAGATTCAGGATATTAAAGAGATCCAGGTGGGAAAACATGGTTTGATGATTGAACGGGGGTTTAATGCCGGCCTTCTTTTACCTCAGGTGGCCACCGAATATGGTTGGGATACCCTGACTTTTTTAGAACATACCTGTCAGAAAGCCGGTCTTCCAAAGGATGCCTGGAAAGACAAAAAGACTAAAATCCAAGTTTTCTCGGCGGAGATTTTTTAGGACTTGTCCAAAGTATTTTACTTGAAGAGTCAGGATATTTTTAGCGGGATGAATCGTTGCCAAGCCGACACATTTGTTCCAGACGCCACTTTCTAAGGTGTTGTTTCCGAACCGGCCTTCTGCTGGGTGGCGGCGGTAGTCTGACCCTTTTGAAGGACCCTTTCTTTTCCGACTCAGCCCGGGCCCAGGAACTGCGCAAAGGCTTTATTCGGACCAAACCTTCCCCTTATTTTATCTCTCTGGGTCAGGGGCGAATTGAATGCACCCTTTGTCCTCGCCGGTGTCAAGTAGCTTCAGGTGGTCGGGGGGAATGTCAAGTCCGGGAGAATCGACAGGGGGTTTATCATTCCCTGGTCTATGGCAACCCCTGTGCCGTCCACGTGGATCCGGTGGAAAAGAAACCGTTCTATCATCTCCTCCCGGCCAGCCGTTCCTTTTCCATAGCCACAGCCGGATGCAATTTGCATTGTAAGTTCTGCCAGAACTGGGAGATTTCCCAGTCGGCTCCGGAAGAGACCTTCAATTTTGACTTGCCTCCCTCAAAGGTGGCGGCCCTGGCCAAGGAAAACGGTTGTGCAACGGTTGCTTCCACTTACGTGGAACCCACTATTTTTTTTGAATATATGATGGATGTGGGGAAAGCCGTTCGATCATTGGGGATATTGAATACCTGCCATTCCAACGGCTATGTCAATCCCAAGCCGCTGGCCGATTTGATTCCCTGGCTGGATGCCGCCTGTATTGATCTAAAAGGATTCCGGGAGGATTTTTATCAGGACCTTTCCGACGGCCATCTGGAGCCGGTCTTGAATACCTTAAAGACCCTGGTTAAAAAAAAGGTTCATGTAGAAATCGTTAATCTGATTATCCCGACCAAAAATGACCTACCTCAGATGATCGAAGACATGTCCCGCTGGATTGTTCGGGAATTAGGACCCCATATTCCCCTCCATTTCAGCCGCTTTTACCCCCTCTATAAATTAAAAAATCTTCCTCCGACGCCGGTGGCTTCCCTGGAAATGGCTCGCACCAAGGCCCGGCAGTGCGGGTTGGAATATGTCTATTTAGGCAATATCCCAGGGCATGAGGGAGAAAGCACTTATTGCCCTCACTGCCAAAAACTTCTGATCCGGCGGCGAGGTTACCAGATAATGGAGAATAATCTGAAAAAATCTCTTTGTCCCAAGTGTGGGAAAAAGATTGCCGGTATTTGGGAGATTTGATAAAAAAGAATTATAGGGTTCGAGGATTCAAGGAATCGAGGGTTCGAGTGGTTTTACCTCCACGCCTTTCATGCGGTTCCTTTATAAGGAACCTTTTCAAAAGCTCGACGATTCGGCTCTCGAATGAGAGCCTTTTGGGGAGCTCGGCAAAGCCGAGCGGATCGAGCGGCTGAATCCTTAAAAATAGAGGAGAGGCTAATGTACGACTATCTATTGAACGAGACCGAAAAAGGATATTGGAATGAGGTGCGCGAGTTTGTCAAAACCGTCCCCAGTCAGTTGATTCGGGATATGGATGCCAGCAAGATCGAAACCGGAAGACCTTTTATCGAAATGGCTTCAGCCAAAAAACTCTTAGGACCCCGGTTCCCCAAAGAATATGGCGGGCGTGGCTTGAATTGGACGGCGGAAGTAGCCGCCGTGGAAGAGGTGGGGGTCTTGGGCAATTCCCTTTCCTGTGCTTTTGTCATGCCCAGCATTGTCGGTGAGGCCCTCAATCTTTTTGGAACCAAGACCCAAAAAGAAACCTATCTCGCCCCCACCCTGGCCGGGAAATTATACAGCGCCGAGGCTTTAACCGAACCCAGGGGCGGCTCTGATTTTTTCGGAGCTACCACCACGGCCGTGAAAGACGGCGATTCTTTTTTGTTGAACGGGGAAAAACGGTTTGTGGTCGGTGCCCAGGATTCCGATTGGTTTTTGGTTTATGCTAAATCGGCCCCCAAGGCCCTACCTCATGAATCCATCAGTTGTTTTGTGGTCGAGCGGGCTATGGGCGTCCAGGTCCAGAATATTTACAGCCTTCTGGGCACCCGAGGAGGGGGAACCGGTCGATTAGTCTTCAAAGATGTACGGGTCCCCAAAGAAAATGTCGTTGGAGACCTTCATCATGCCTATGCTATCTTTAACCGCATGATGGTCCCGGAGCGGTTGTTGAGCGGGGCCGGGTGTATCGGGGCCGGCCGGGCGGCCCTGGAGGTGGCCGCTCGCTATTCGACTCGGCGCAAGGCCTTTGGGAAAACCATTGATAATTTCCAGGCGGTCAATTTTATGGTCGCTGATTCGGTAGCCCAACTGGATGCCGCCCGGGCTTTGGTCTTTGCCGCAGCCAAGAAAGTAGATGCCGGCGAAGACGGACGCCGTTTGGTCTCGGAGGCTAAAAAAGTCGGGACCGAAACGGCCTGGCAGGTTATCAATAACGCCATGCAGATCATGGGCGGCATCGGGTATACCACGGTCTATCCGATTGAACGAATGCTCCGGGACTGCCGTCTGGCCATGATCTGGACCGGCACCAATCAGGTCATGAACCTGCTGATCCAGCATGAATATTATAAGGAATTGAAGAAAGGACAGGGCCGATCGCGTGATATCGAAGGGGATGCCCTGACCCCCGATGAGTTGGAAAAACATTACGGATAAAGGATGTTCGATTATGGAGTCGGTCGTCGAAAGCGTTCACTACGAGAAATTAAGAAGAGCCTATCCGGAAAAATTTATTTCCGAAAACAAGATTTTTAGTCATATCCATAGGGGAGACCGCATTTTCATCAGCACCGCCTGCGGTGAGCCTCAATACCTGGTCAAGGCCCTGATCAAATTCGTTGAATCCAACCCCAAGGCCTTTTTTGATGCCGAGGTCCTGCATGTTTGGACCCTGGGGGTCGCTCCCTACACGGAAGAAAAATTTAAGGAGAACTTTCGCCATAATTCATTTTTTGTGGGGAATAATTCCCGGGAGGCAGTCAATCAAGGATTAGCCGACTATACGCCCATCTTTCTTTCGAGGGTTCCGGACCTGTTTTATCGAGGTATAGTTCCCATCAATGTTGCCTTGATTCAAACTTCTCCCCCGGACAGCCATGGCTATATGAGTCTGGGAATCAGTGTGGACATCGTCAAGGCAGCTGTGGAAAAGGCCTCTCTGGTTATCGCCCAGGTTAACAGCCATATGCCCAGGGCCCATGGGGATGGTTTTATTCATATTGAAAAAGTTGATTTTGTCATCTGCCATGATGAGCCTCTTCTGGAATATGATGCTATTCTGCCTGATGATGTGGCCCGTCAGATCGGCAAATATGTAGCCCGTATCGTCCAGGACGGTGATACGATCCAAGTCGGTTACGGCAGTTTGCCCAATGCCATCTTGGGAGCCTTCACCGACAAAAAACATCTAGGAGTGCACACCGAATTATTGACCGACGGCATTGTCGATTTGATTAAAAAAGGAGTGGTCGACAACAGTTATAAGTCATTGAATCGGGGGAAGACCGTGGCCACTTTTTGTATGGGCCACCATCCGACCTATGAGTTCCTCCAGGATAACCCGACGATTGAATTCCGGACCATTGACTATACCAACAACCCCCTGACCATCGCCCGACAGAAAAATATGATCGCCATCAACAGTGCCCTGGAGATCGATCTGACCGGGCAGGTGACCGCCGAATCTCTGGGTAAGACGTTTTACAGCGGGATTGGAGGTCAGGCTGATTTTATGCGCGGGGCTCTATTGGCCCCCGGGGGGAAGAGCATTATGGCTATCCAATCCACGGCCGAATGGGGCAAGGTTTCGCGCATCGTTCCTTTTTTGAGGGAAGGATGCGGCGTGTCTCTGATTCGAGGGGATATCCATTATGTCGTCACCGAATTCGGTATTGCTTATCTTCAGGGGAAGAACATCCGGGAAAGGGCCATGGCCTTGATCTCCATTGCCCATCCCGACTTTCGACCATGGCTGATCGAAGAGGCCAAAAAGGCTAATCTGATTTACCGCGACCAGGCCTTTATCCCGGGGAAAAAGGGGGAATATCCGGAAAGTCTGGAAACCTTTCGAACCACCCACAGAGGCCTGCAGATTTTTCTCCGGCCGGTTAAAATCAGCGACGAGCCCATGATTAAAGATTTCTTTTATTCTCTTTCCGATCAGAGCCTCCATCGTCGGTTTATGTCGCAGCGCTATGATATGCATCACGATCGGTTGCAGGAATTCGTGGTCATCGATTATTCCCGAGAGATGCTTATTCTGGCCTATTTCAAAGAAGGAGAGAAAGAAAAGATGGTTGGTCTGGGTCAATATTTTCTCAGCGAAAAATCTTATTTTGCCGAAGTGGCTTTTGTGACCCGGGATGACTATCAGGGCAAAGGAATCGGGCGAGAAATCTTGACCTATCTGACTTATTTGGCCAAACGAGAGGGTCTCTTGGGATTTACCGCCGAGGTGTTGATGGAAAACAGACCCATGCTCCATCTTTTTGAAACTATGGGCTTTGATCTCCAGAAACACACCGAACAGGGAATGGTTGAACTTAAAATGACCTTTCGCTAAAAAGGCGGAATCATCGTTCGAATCATTTGCCTCTATGAAGGGACCAAACCGTTTTATCCTTGACGACGAGTTTAGCCAAAGTTATAGTCAAACCAAATTAAATATTCCGCTAAGGGAAACATCATGAGTCAGAGGAAAAGAACCAGAGTCGAGTCCAGGCGAGGGATAACCCTCACCTGGCCAGAAGGAGCATTTCGGGGAGAACTTATCAATCTGAGCCTCAAAGGGGGCCTTTTCCAAAGCCTGGATTTGCGTTTTCCTGAAATCGGGACAGAGGTCGCTGTGACGATTCATTTGGAACCTAAAGCCCCTGAGTTGGATGTCCAGCTTAAGGGGCGAGTGGTCCGAATTGACAAAGCGATAGTCGCTGTGGACTTTTTTGAGGTGGAACTTGACAGCTTCCGGCATCTCCTTAGCCTAGTTCAATATAACACACCCGAACCGGAACGGATTAAACAGGAGCTCTCGGTTCCGGCCTTCAGTCTCCAAGCCCCTTCCAGGAAAAGGAAGGAAACCAGCCGTTCGGTCAAGGCAAAAAAACCAAATCCCGTCATTTCCGGCCGATAATCGGCTTCTTTTGGATGCAGGTCGGATTTTAGGTATTCGGTTCATCAAGTCCCCGCCTGCACCGATCTACAGTAATTTTTACTTGACTTTTGATCGATTTCGTTTAAGAATTCCTTTTATCCATCATTTGATGGAAACATTGATTGGAGAATTTGGGGTTGGGATGTTCGACAGCCCAATCCGTATCTGGGAGTTGTTCCCCGTTGTTCCGGAGGAAAGAATAAAGGCTAAAAAAGAAACCCTAAACAGTCGGGAGAAGGAGGGTGTATGGAATTTGAAAGGCTTTTTGAGCCCGTAACCATTAACGGTTTAGAGATCAAGAACAGGATCGTCATGCCGGCCATGGGGCTTCTCTACACCTTTGATTACTCCTTCAACGATCGTCACCGGGCCTTTTATCTTGAACGGGCCCGAGGCGGGGTGGGGCTTTTAACCCTGGGCCCCATTGCCGTTGATCAGGTGGGGTGTGCTCCGGTGACGATTGGCCTTTTTGAAGATCGACAGGTCCCTCCCTTAAAGGCCTTGGTAGAGGAAATCCATGGCGAATCGGAAACCAAAGTCGGCATCCAGCTTATTCATATGGGACGGTATGCCTTTTCTTTTCTGAGTGGAATGACCCCTATTGCCCCTTCGCCTATTGCCAGCAAATTGACCGGTGAGACTCCTAGGGCAATGACCCGGGAGGATATTGAAGAAGTGCAGCAGGCCTATGTTCGGGCCGCTAAACGGGTCAGGGAAGCAGGGTTCGATTATCTTGAAATCCTGGCCTGCACCGGTTACCTCATCAGTCAATTTCTTTCGCCCATTACCAATCAGCGGGTGGATGAATACGGAGGAAGTATTGAAAACCGGATGCGATTCGGCCTGGAGGTCATTCAAAGAGTCAGACAGGCCGTGGGAGACGATATGCCTCTGGGCATCAGGGTTTCCGGAAATGACTTCATGAAGGGAGGTCATACCAATGCGGAATCGGCACGGTTTGTCATGGAAGCCGAGAAAATCGGGATTGACGCCGTCAATGTTACCGGCGGCTGGCATGAGACCTCCGTTCCGCAGCTGACCAGTGATGTCCCGTCGGGGGTCTTCCTCTACTTGGCCCGGGGGATCAAAGAGAAAGTCCGCATACCCGTTTTTGCCTCCAACCGTCTGGGGGATCCGGAGGTGGCGGAGAGGGCCTTGAGATCGGAAGCCTGCGATTTGATCTGTTGGGGAAGGCCTCTTCTGGCAGATCCGGAACTTCCCCTCAAGATTAAGGAGGGCCGTCGAGAGGAAATTATTTCCTGCATCGCTTGTAATCAGGGCTGCTTTGATCCTATTTTTTCCGGAAATCCTGTGGGCTGTATCCTCAATCCTCGGACAGGAAGGGAACAGGAACCCAAAATCCAAACCGCCTCTATCCGTAAAAAGATTCTGGTCGTCGGCGGAGGTCCGGCGGGTATGGAATTCGCCCTTGTCGCGGCCCAAAGAGGACATGAGGTGATTCTTTATGAAAGTAAGGACCGACTCGGCGGACAGCTCACCCTGGCTATGGCCGCTCCCGGCAAGAAGGAGTTCGGAAAGATAATCAGCAGTATGTCCAAGCGTATGGAGCGCTACGGGGTAAAGGTGAAACTGAATACCCCGGCGACTCCGGAACTGATTCAAAGTGAGAAACCGGATCTGATTGCAGTGGCCTCCGGAGCCAAGCCGATTACCTTAGCCGTGCCAGGTATGGGGAAATCCCATGTCGTCGGCGCTTGGGAGGTCCTTGAAGATAAGGCTCCGCGGATCGGCAATCGGGTGGTTATTGTCGGAGGAAATGCTACCGGCTGTGAAGTGGCTCATTTTATCGGCATTATGGGTATTCCTGATGCCGAGACCTTTACTTTTTTGATGTACCACTTGGCTGAGGATCCTGAAACGGCCCTGAGACTGCTCCATAAACCACTCCGGCAAATTACCATCATTGAGATGGCCGGAAAGGTGGCCAATAATGTCAGTCGTTCTTCCCGCTGGTCCCTGATGAAGAGTCTGAAATTCCTGGGAGTGGAAATCAAGTTGGGAACAAGACTGCTGGAAATCGGCGATGATGGGGTGAAGGTCTTGGTCGGCGACCGGGAAGAGACTATCCCGGCCGATACGGTGGTGATGGCTACGGGAGTCCAGTCGGTCAAGGATCTCCTTAATCCGCTTAAGGACCTGGGACTGGAGATCATTTCCTTGGGAGACGCCGGGAAACCGGGAAATATCGGGGATGCCATAAAGGAGGGTTTTGAAGCGGCTTTGAAAGTTTAACAGACAAGAGGGAGGAGGGTCGCTAAAAGAGAGTGGGCCCAAGTAGATTCTGATAAGTGAGCTTCTGAGGACTTATTCCTGACCGGTTATTTTCGTTGGCCCCCATCCCTGACGGGGCATAATGGTTTAGTCTTAAACCTGGAGACAAGAGCCATGGGTAAATGGATGGACAGCTACCTGGAGCGCTTAGAAGGTATCCGCCGTGAAAATCTAGCTGGAGGCGGACCGGAGAGAATAGACCGGCAGCATCAGCTCGGCAAATGGAGTGCCCGTGAAAGAATCGATCAACTGGTGGATCCCGGCAGCTTTGAGGAGATCGGCTCGGCAGTCCGGGACGGGCGTCTGCCCTTTGACGGCCGACATAGACCAAGCCCCTCCGATGGAGTTGTCATGGGGTTCGGGCAGGTCCGTGGCCGAGCGATAGCCTTATACGCCTTGGATTTTTCCATTCTTTCCGGATCCCTCGGTGATCAGGCCGTTTGGAAGTTGGCCGATCTGACTAAAATGGCCGGTCAGATGAGGATCCCCCTTATCGGTTTGATGGATTCAGCCGGGGAGAGACTCAGCCTTAAAGGAGGCGATTCGGGTTTAAACGGACTGAGCGAACTCTTAAGAACGACCTGCCTTTATTCCGGCATTATCCCCAGAATTGGTCTGTTGCTCGGCCCCTGTACCGGCCTTTTTGCTTCCCTGCCGGTCCTTTATGATTTCCTGATTATGAATCGCCAGACCGGCTTTCTCTGGCTGGGGGGACCGTTAGTTTCTCCTGACGCCGGGAAGGCCGAATTCCACATGACCCGAAGCGGCCAGGTGGACCTTGTGGCCGATGATGACCGAGAAGCGATTGAACTGGCCAAGAATCTCTTGGATTTTATCCCCCAGAATTGCTGGGAGAAACCCCCCTATGTGGATACGGGGGATGATGCCGAACGAAGAGAAGAGGCCCTGCTTGACCTCCTGCCCGATAACCCCAAGTTTACCTATGACATGCATGAGGTCATTGAGAAGATCGTCGATCAAGGCGATTTTTGGGAACTCAAAGAAAACTTTGCATCTCATCTGATCATCGGACTGGCCCGTTTCGGTGGGATGGCCGTGGGTGTGGTGGCCAACAATCCGGATGAATTAAGTGGCATCCTTGAACCCGATTCTTCGGATAAATACGACCGTTTTATGCGCTTTCTGGATGCCTTTAATATCCCATTGGTTACCCTGGTGGATACCACGGCCTTTCCTCCGGGAGACCGCTGGGAAAGACTTGGTGTGATTCGTCATGGGGCCAAACTCCTGCATACCTATGCCCATCTGACTTGCCCTAAAATTACTATAGTTCTGAGACGTTCCTATGGAGGGGCCAATATTGTTTTGGGGTGTTCCAAAATGTTTCCTGATTTTGTCTACACCTGGCCCACGGCCGAATTTGCGCCCACCGGTCCGGAGACGGTGGTTCAGGCGGTTTTTTATAAAGAGCTGGCCAAGGCCAAAGAAGAGGGAAATTTTGATCGGGTCTTCAATCAATTCTTGGGTATCCTCAAAGAGCAGTTTTCGGTGTTGAATCTGGCCAAGGTCTGGACTTCCTATTACACCACCCATGAAGTGATCGACCCGAGGGACACCCGTCCCCGAATCATCAAGGCCCTTCAGGCCACCCGGCAAAAATGGGAAGAGCTGCCTAAGAAAAGACGGTCTATCAAACCGGCTTAAAGAAGGTCTAAGGTCCAGGTGTAAGGTTATACGTTCAAGGATTTAAGGTGATAGAATGGGAGAACGATACGATCAGGCGATTCAACGTCTGAGGGATATTCAGGCGAAAAACCTATTAGGCGGGGGGCAGGACCAAATCGACCGCCAGCATCAAAGGGGGAAGCTGACCGCCCGAGAAAGGATCGACCATCTGCTGGATCCCGGGACCTTCCAGGAATTGGGGTCTTCGGTGACCACTACGGGTAGACGCATTGACGGTCGGGATCTGGAGGCCCCCTGTGACGGAGCAGTGGTCGGAACGGGAAAGGTCGACGGCCGCCGAGTGGCGGTCTATGCCAGCGATTTCACAGTCCAGGGCGGTTCCATCGGAACGCAACACGGCTTAAAGTTTGTCAAACTGATGGAAATGGCCGCCAATTGGGGGATTCCCATGGTCTGGCTCCTCGATTCTTCCGGAGGACGTTTGGGATATCAGGATGTCCCCATGGCCGGGATTGATTGGTGGTTTGCCTTGGAGTCCCGCTATTCCGGCCTGATCCCTCAGATCAATGTCCTTATGGGACCTTGTATCGCCGGGCAGGCCTATTGCCCGGTATTGTGTGATTTCCTGCTCATGAGCCGGGGAACGGCTCACCTCTGGCTGGGCGGTCCCCGGATGACGCAAGCGGCCACTTCCGAACTGATCGGAGATGATGTCGGCGGTGCGGATTATCATATGATTTATAGTGGAACATGTGATCTGATCGGACATGATGACCGCGAAACACTTCAGAAAACCAGGGAGCTTTTGGGATACCTGCCTTCGAATTGCTGGGAAGAACCACCTTTTCGGGCTCCTGCCGACCGGCCGGACCGGGAGGTCCAGGAATTGATGGAGATCGTTCCCGACCGGTATGAGCTGACTTATGATATGCATAGGTTCATCCAGGCCCTGGTGGATGACGGAGATTTCCTGGAGATCAAGAAAGAATACGCCAAAAATCTGATCACCGGATTTTGTCGCTTTAACGGCCGGGTAGTCGGACTGGTGGCCTGCAATCCCCAGGAGCCGGGAAGCGTTCTGGAGATCAATGCCTGCGACAAATATTATCGCTTTCTGCAGGTTCTGGATGCGTACCATATTCCCTTGGTCACTTTGGTCGACACCCCTCCTGAGGTGCCCGGCGAAGAGCAGGAGTCCCTTGGGCTACTCAGACATTTCGGCAAAATTTTGGATGTCTATGCCACGGCCCGGATACCCAAAATCAGTATCATTCTGAGAGAATCCTATGGTGATGCCGGCGGGATCATCTTGGGGGGTGCCAAGGGAATGGGAGTCGATTTATGTTATGCCTGGCCTATTGCCCGAATGGCCGTTGAGGCCTCCAACCTGAATTATATTCAGGTTTACGGGCAAGGGATTGAAGCTGACGCCTATGAGGGATATCTAAATCGGTCCCGGGAAAAAATAGAGGTCTTTGAAGCGGCCCGAAGTTGGACAGCCCAAGTCGTGGATGAGATCATTGAACCGAAAGACACCAGAAAGAAAATCATTGAGGCCCTGGAATTAACCAGGAATAAGCGGGTTTGGCACCCCGAGCGGGCCAAAAGCCAGGGAACAGGGCCGACTTAACTTAGGAGGATTAAATGACTTCCAAAACCATCATCACCTGTGCCCTGACCGGTGTTTTGACCGATCCGGCGGTTCATCATGTCCCGGTTACTCCGGAAGAGATGGCCGAGCACACCCAACAAGCCTATAATGCCGGGGCTTCTATTGTTCACGTCCATTTTCGAAATCAAGGGCAGGGGCTGGGACATCTGCCCGCCTGGGACTTGAAAACCGTGGGGGATATTTTAGCGGCCATTAAGGCCAAGGTGCCGCAAATCATCATCTGTATGAGCACCGGGGTGGTGGGACCGGACATTTCCGCACCGAGTGCCTGCCTGGAAACGTTCAAACCCGAAATGGCCGCCTGCAATGCCGGGTCTCTGAATTACCTGAAGCTCAGGAGTGACGGGTCCTGGGCCTGGCCTCCGACCCTTTTTGATAATCCGGTTGATAAGGTTCAACGCTTCCTTGAGGTCATGAAGGCCAATGCCGTTGTCCCCGAATTTGAGTGTTTCGACACCGGGATTGTGCGCAGCGTCGGGCTTTATCGGCAAAATGGGATGTTTGAAGGGGCGGCTCATATTTCTCTGGTCATGGGTGTAGCCAGCGGCATGCCGGCCAAGGCGGAATGGCTGCCTTTGATCGTCCAGGAGATGGCTCCAGGTGCTCATTGGCAGGTGATTGCCATCGGCAGGAAAGACGTCTGGCCCCTTCACCGGAGATGCGTCGAACTGGGTGGAAATGTGCGTTCCGGGCTGGAAGATACCTTTTATTTGCCTAACGGAGAGAAGGCCCGAAATAACGGTGTCCTGGTCGAGTCTTTAGCCGCAATTATCCGGGAAGCGGGAAAGGAAATTGCCGGTCCGGCCGAAGCCCGGGAGATCTTGGGATTGAGATCCGTATAATGTGAAGCGGATAAATCCCGAAAAGAACCGAATCACCCTCTGCCTCCAAAGGGGGGCAAGGTTATCCTATCCGGAGATTGAACATGTCTGAATCAAAAACCGATCCTCAGCTTATTGAAGTGCGGGCGCCCATGTCCGGAGTCTTTTATCGGCGGCCGGCCCCGGATCATCCCCCCTATATCAACGAAGGTGATCAGGTCAAAAAGAAACAGATCTTGGGGCTCTTGGAGACCATGAAAGTGTTTCAGAAGATAAAATCGCCGGTGGACGGAAAGGTCTTGCGGATTCAAGCGGAAAATGAAACCGCCTTAAAAGACGAAGACCTCATTTTAATTATTGAGAAAATATAGAATAATCTCGGCTGGCGAGTCCATTACCCAACATCCTAAATAAAATCGAAGTCAGGGGTATTATGTTTTCCAAAATCCTGGTGGCCAACCGGG
>Ga0233425_10001011_pt1 | contig 67107 bp, 76 predicted proteins | sample Watercolumn_Towu_2_FD_181712 | JGI IMG/M metagenome (GOLD analysis project Ga0233425, IMG submission 181712) | Freshwater microbial communities from Lake Towuti, South Sulawesi, Indonesia - Watercolumn_Towuti2014_140_MG | ecosystem: Environmental > Aquatic > Freshwater > Lake | place...
GGCTGATGGTCATAATTCTTTTTGGGGGAGATCAATCACACTTCCCAGCCGACTGGGGGATCGTCCAATGGCAGGACAGCGGCCTTTGGAGTCGCCGATCTAGGTTCGAATCCTAGTCCCCCAGCCAGAATTTTTAAGGCTTTTCAATAGGTTAAAAAAGGGCACCCCCAATTTTCGGGTGTCCCCAGACTGTCCCCGCCTCTTAAAACCCCAGTTTTTCGTTTTCTTTTTTTCATCTCTCCATCCAACTCTGCTTCTATTTTTCTGGGCTAAGGATTGCCGCCTTTGGGTTGGCTTCCAGGGGTCGCGTTGCTCCTATAGGATAGTTTCGACAAAATCAGTTTTTTCATTTCTTCGACTTCCCCAGGGGGCGGTGCGCCCTCTGGGGATTTCTTTTTTGATCAGCCCGGAAAAGGACCTGAAGCCCCATGAAGTGGTTTGAACACCAGGCGGACGCTGCAGAGAACAAAAAAATCAGGAAGATCGAGGCCTGGGGCGCCAGGCTCAATCCGGAACTCGGGGCCATGGCCGCGGTGGGCTGGTATTTCCGACTCCTGGAGGTGATCACCCGGCACGGACGGGTTTTCAGGCTGCCAGGGGACTATGATTTGGCTCTCCTGGCCCAGGACCTCAGGACAAGCGAAGAAAACGTGGTGCTCTTTCTAAACCTGCTTTCGGAAATCAACGCCATAGACCGGGAAGCCTGGCAGTCCCGGGTCGTCTTCTGCCCCAAGCTGGCGAAGAGGGCAGATCGCTACACCGAAGAAATGATTAAAAAGGAAGTAGATGCCCTCCTGGGAAGCTCGGAGAAAACCATAAGCTACGAGCTGTACCGCACCATCGAAATGCTGGCGCAGCATCCCGATCCCCGCAAAAGAAATACTTATGGGCAGATTCTGCACAGGCTTGAGAGCTTCTCCAGGCAGGCTCCGCGCAGCCTCGCAGACGCTGAACATATCTGCACGGACGCTGAACATATCTGTGCAGAGTCTGCACATATCTCCCCCTACCACACCACACCATCACCATCACCGGAAAGAGAGGCTAGCGCCTCTGTCGCCGGCCCGGCTGCGCCGGGCGACGACGCGGCGCCCCTGCCCGAATCCGTTGATTCGGTTGCGGTCAACGCCGGCGAGACGGAGAAAGAGCCGCAGCCGTCCCCAAACAAGTTCGGTCCATCCGGTCTGGTGAAGCTCTGGAACGAGATGGGCTTAAAGCCCAAGGTGTCGGAACTCACCGATGACCGACGGAAGAAGGCCGGGCTCCGTCTGCGCAAACGAGGAGATCCCGAATGGTGGCGAGAGCTATTCGAGAAGGTCCGGGTGCTGAACAAGCCCTGGCTGACCTTCGACTTTCTCATGCGCAGCGACACCAACTGTTTGAAAGTGCTGGAGGGCAACTATGACCACGACTTCGGAGCCGGAGGAAACAGCGGGAAAGACAGGCTCCGGTTTGGAGCCCATAAAGAAAAGGATCGAGCGAATCCTGGAAAATATGCCGCCATCGGCCGCACCTTCGCCACCGACCCCGGAACAGGAGGAGCAGGCCCTGAAGAGGATTCTCCTGGACAAGCGGGTGTTCCCGGTCCATCTGAAGGCCCGGCTTAGCGACTTTCACAACCCCCCGGAGACCCCGCCCGTGTTTGTTCACGGCGGCGCCGGGGTGGGGAAGACCCATCTGGCCGTGGCTTATCTGGTGCGGGAAATACAGACCCGGGGGGAGGCGAGCAAGGTCTTTATCAGGAGCGTCGATTTGATGAACCGGCTGCGGGATTCTTTTCGCAGCTCTTACAACCAGCCGGCATCGGAAATTATCAGCGACTTTTCCCGGTATCGCTTCCTGGTGATCGATGACCTGGGAGCGGAACGGCACACCGACCTGGTGCAGGAGGCTCTTTACGACGTTTTGGATTTCCGGGCCGGCCATCGGCTGCCCACGGTTATCACCAGCAACTTTTCCCTGGACCGGGTGGCGGAACACTACGGGGATTTCGGAGAGCGCATCGCTTCCCGGATCGCCGGCATGGGAGAAATCCTGAACCTGCGCGGCAAGGATCGCAGGTGGCAAAAATAACCTAAACAGAGGAGGAAGCAAGTGAAAGAAATCGGCAAGGTCAAATGGTTCAACGAAACCAAAGGTTACGGCTTTATCGGCCGGGAGAACGGCCCCGATGTGTTCGTGCATTACAGCGCCATCCAGGGCAACGGCTTCAAGACCTTGGAGGAAGGCCAAGAGGTGGAGTTCGAGGTGACCCGGGGACCCAAGGGGCTGCAAGCAATCAACGTCGTAAGGGTTTGACGATGTTCGAAGCCTTCAACTAGGGTACGCAGCCGGGCTGGGAGTGATCGCAGCTGCGATCACCGGCCTGGCTGTCCTGGGGTTTTGGGATTGGCTGGGGGGAGTCGTCTCCCGGCTAAAAATCGCCTGGAACTACTGGAACCAAGAAAGGAGGCCGAACTCATGAAATTTACCATCATTCTGGAACCTAAAGGGCAGAAGCGGGCCCGGGGCCGGGCTTTTTTGGTGGGCGGCAGGGCCATTGCCGGGAAACCGCGCAAGGACGAGGAGCAGCTCCTGGAGGAGGAAAAGCTCCTCGCCCTGATGTATGCGCACCGGCCGCCCGAGCCTTTACAAGGCCCCCTGGTGCTGGGGGTCAAGGCATTCCTGCCCATCCCCAGGAGTAAATCCAAGAAATGGCAGGCCGCGGCCCTGGCCGGGGAAATCCGGCCCACCACCAAGCCGGATTTGGACAACTGCATCAAGAACCTCAAGGACGTGTGCAAAGGCGTTTTTTGGCAGGATGACAAGCAGGTGGTGGAATACCTCCCGGGGACCGGGAAATATTACGGTGATCCGGCCCGGTGGGAGGTCGAGATAATGCCTTTGATGGAAAGGGTTGGCTCCCATGAAGCATGTGCGCAGTCGGCGGGAGGGCTGGTTTAATGGATGCCTTAACCAGCCCGCAGCCGACCATCACCGTGCCCATCGAGTTTTACCGGGGGGTCAAGGCCATCGCCCAATTCCTGGATATGCATGAGCGCACGGTGAAGAGGTTGTTATTGGATCGGAGGATTCCGGCCAAGAAGGATGAATCCGGCCGGTGGGTGCTGACGAACCTCGATTACTACCAGAGCCTGCAGGGGTGACATGGAAGAGATCAAACCAAGAGTTTACGTCGGTATCAAGTGGGGCATGGAAAACCCCACGGTCATGGTGGCCGGGAAATACACCCCGGCTCCCAAAGACCATCTCCATATCTTCCGGGAGCTCTACGAGGAGAGCTTCTACTTCGACGACCTGTTGCCCATCGCCAAGGCCTGGGCCCAGGAGTTGATGATCAAAAAATTCTACTGCGACCCCAAGGAGCCGGAGTTCATCAAGCGGCTTCGGAAACAACGGCTATGGGCGGTGGCGGCCCCGGAGGAACTGGGCCTGGCCCGGAACCTTCTGGGAAAACGGCTGGGCAATCATGCCCAAGGGCTGCCTGGCGCCATCACCTTTTCCCCGGACTGTCCCAAGACCGTGCAGGAGTTTTCCAAATACCGGATGCCGGAGCGGGACCCCCGCCGGCCGTTTAGGGATAAACCCCTGGACATGGACAATTACGGGATCGGGGCTCTCCATTTCCTGATTTTGGGATTGGCGACCGAGGTGACGCCCCGGGTGAGGTGGCTATGAAAAGAACGGTAATTTACGAACCCCGGGGCAAAGCCAGGGAATATGCGCCCCTGGCCCTGAACCTGTACCGGGGCTGCCTGCATGGCTGCCTTTATTGCTACGCGCCCAAAGCCACGTTCACGGACCGGGCGAGATTTCATGATCCCTCGTACATAAAACCCCGGCCGGGAATCCTGGAGGACCTGGAAGAGCAAGCGAGCCAGATGGCAAGTGATAAGCGGGAGATCTTGCTCTCTTTCACCAGCGATCCTTACCAGCCCTTTGAGAGAGAAGCCCGGATAACTCGACGAGCCCTCAAAATACTTATGGCCCACAACCTCACGGTCACCATTTTAACCAAGGGCGGGTGCTGGGGGCTGGAGAGAGACCAGGACCTGTTGACCATGAATCCCGCCAATACCTGAAGCGTCACTTTGACGCTGCATGACCAGGAGCTTAGCGACAAATGGGAGCCTTATGCGGCCTTGCCCCAAGACCGGATCGACTCCTTGCAGCTGGCGAAGCTGTTGGGTCTCAGAACGTGGGTCTCTTTCGAGCCGGTGATCTCCCCCGAGGCGGTCTATAGCCTGCTGGAGGCGACCCATGAATTTGTTGACCTCTATAAGGTGGGCAAACTCAACTATCACCCCCTGGCCAGGGAGATCGACTGGAGGCGCTTCAAAGGGGAGATGGAGGAAAGGCTCACGAAGCTGGGTAAGCCCTACTACCTGAAGAAGGATTTGCTGGAGGCCGCTGGATGATTTTCACCTCAAATTTCAAAATCGCCGGGCATCTGCCCCAGGCCGTGGCCATCTCTCTGGGAGTGCCCCGGGGTTGGCAGGGGGTGCGGTTTACTGCTTTGGCTCCGCCCCGGCCGCTTATCAAAATCATGGACCCCGAAACCTTTATCCCACTTTACCGGACGCAAGTCCTTGACCGGCTTGACCCTTGCCAAATCATCCGGGACCTGGGTGGGGATAATTTTGTCATGCTCTGCTTCGAGGCCCCCGGGGTGTTCTGTCATCGGCGAGTGGTGGCGGTCTGGCTCAGGAAACATACCGGCATCTTGGTGGAGGAGCTGAACCCGAAACTTAGGCGCCATGCAGAATGGCTGAGAAATTTATCCGCGGGAACCACGGTTGGGGCATCAGGGCCCACCTGATCGCCGGTGGTTCGACTCCACCTACCCGCTCCAAGGCAAAGGAAATATAGATGTCTTTCATCGGCTCCATAAATGCGGAAACCCGGAAGTGGCTCGGAAACAATGGCGCCGCCTTCGATGGCCGGCAGGTCTATGTGGGCTGCTCCGGCAATTTCACGGCTGAGCAGATTCTCTCCCGGTATGCGCCCAAGGCCCGGATTTGGGGAAACGACGTTTCTCTTTACTCCGGGGTCCTTGGGGCCTATCTGGCGAATCAGCCTTTTGATCTCTCTATCCGGGAAGAAGACTATAAGTGGCTCGAAGCCTACATGGAGGGTGTGGAAGGCAAGACCGCCACCGTGATGGTGCTTCTGGAGGCCCTGAAATACGAGAAAGCGAATAATGCCTTCAAAGCCCGCCATTGGAACCACTACCGCCAGAACTTTGCCCAGTTCCACCAGGCCACGGTGGAGAAGCTGCGGGAGAGGAAGCAGGAAGTTCGCCTGGAAGGCTACACCAGCAAAGATATTTTCGACTTGCTGGATGAGATCCCGAAAGAGGCTGTGGTCATTGCCTTTCTGCCCACCTACGCCGGGGGCTACGAGCGGATGTTCAAACGCCTGGGGGAAATCTTCAAATGGGACGAGCCCAGCTACCAGATCATCGATGAGGAGCGGAAAAAGCGCACCATCCTGAAGATGATGGAGCGGGACTACCTCTATCTGGACGACCGGGTGTACCCGGGCCTGCCCATGGTGGCGGTGGTTAGGAAAGCGCGGATGAAGCCCGTCTACATCTATTCCAACATGGCGGCTTTGCGGCTGGCGGTTTTGAAACAGCAACGCCGCTCCCAGTTCATGCCCTTTGCCAGGCTGTCAGACCAGGACGAAATCACAGCCGCCTCCCAGCTCGCCATCACCCCCACCACCAATGCGGTGGTGAACTATTACCGGGACGTTTACCTGTCCAAGGGGGTGGGGATTCCAGCGGACGGTGAAGCACCTTTCGCTGTGGCCGTGGATGGCAAGGTCTTCGGGTTCCTGATCTTTGCCAGGATGCAGGGGCGAGGCGATGTCTACCTCCTGGCGGACTTCGTGGTTAATTCCACCCGCTATAAGCGGTTGGCCAAGCTGCTGCTCCTGGTGATTCAGACCAGAGAGATTCGCCGGATGATGGAAGAAAAGCTCCTGGCGGAACTCCCCTCCTGCACCACCATGGTCTTCACCGACAAGCCGGTGTCCATGAAATACCGGGGCTTATTTAAATTGGCCCGGCGAGACGAAGGAAAGCTGGTTTACCAGACCGAGATGGGGATCAGAAACCTAAAGGAGGTCATCGGGTTGTGGCTGAAGAAATACGAGAAGTCCTGAATCTGCTCAACGATAGGCTGGCGGGCCTTTTCCCCTACCGCCTGGAGCTTGTGAATCCGGCAGAGTTGAATCTTCTCGACAAGAATGCCCGGTACATGAAGGCCGAGCAGTTTCAGGCATTGGTGGAGAACGTCAAGAAGGACGGGAACCTCTCTTCCCTGCCCCTGTGCTACCGGGAAAACAGCGGCAAGCTCCTGGTGCTCTCCGGTAATCACCGCACTATGGCGGCCCGGCAGGCCGGCCTGGAGCAGATTCTGGTGATGGTGGTGGCTGACGAGAAGACCGACGACGAAAAGGTGGGGATTCAGCTCTCCCATAACGCCATCTGCGGCCAGGATGACCTGGTGATTTTAAAGGAGCTCTGGGAGAGCATCCAGAACGTCCAGGCCAGGCTCTACGCCGGGTTGGATTCGGAGACCATCAAGAGCCTGGAAGGGATCAAATTCGCCGCCATCTCCGAGCAGAGGCTCCAATACAAACTGGCTAACTTCATGTTCCTGCCAGAAGAGATCGAGGACCTGGACCAGCTTCTCAAGGAAACGGCCGTGGCCTTCTCCGGAGATGTGGTGTACCTGGCCCACCTGAACACCTTTGACGCCTTTTTCGACCTGGTGGTCAAGATCAAGAAACGCTGCCAGATCAAGAACAGCGCCGCGGCTTTCCTGAAACTCCTGGAACTGGCCCGGGTCGGGCTGGAGGAGATGATGCATGAGGAGGGGGCGGATGGAAGCCCAGACAAGCAGTAGAGAGGTTTTGCTTTATCGCTGCCATGTCTCCGACTATCTTGCTCCAGCCCTGGTTTTGGGCTGGATTTTGACGCTGGCGCTTTTCGCTATTGAGCACGAAACCAGGTGGGGGAGGATGATTCTTCCTTCCTGGGGAGGCTGGGGTTGGCTGGCCGATAAAATCTTGGAGAAGATTCGATGAACTGGCAAGACGCCCTTCTGATCCACCGGGCCGCAGAAAACTACGAAGGCGCCGCAATCCTGGCCCAGGACCTGGTGCTGATGCGCCTGGCTGCGGCCTGGCCCAAGGTGAAGCGCCTTCTTCCGGAGCCCCCGGCCCAGGGCCAGGAGGTGGATATCAATGCCCTCTGGGAGAACACAAAAGTGGATTTTAAAGGGTGGGCGGAATTGGCTCAGGTGCAAGCTCCCCAAGTAATGGACGGCTGGCAGGTTTTGAAGGGAAACCAGATTATCCTTCCGGACGGCAGCCTGAACCACCTGGCGGAGACGCTGTTGAGGAAAGAGGCGGCCGGCCAGCTTCTGAGCCAGTTGGGGATCAAGCCAGGGGAAATGAAGAAATGACCCCCGACCGCTTTTATAATCCGGACCTGGACCTTTACCTGGGGATCGACAAAGGTTTCCGCAATCCCAACGTCACCATCTGGCTGCAACCCGACCGGAAGTGGGAGCGGGTCCTGGTTCTCTACGCCCATTACCAGTGGCTCCGGACCCCGGATGAAAACGCCCGTATCGCCCTGGCCATTCATCGAGAGAGGGGATACGGAGCTGTGACTGCTGGATGGGGCGACCCCTCCGCTCCCGATATGCTCCGGGCTTATTCCCTGGCTTTTAGGAAAGAAGGTCTGATCTCCGGTCCTCGGCGGCCGGTGGAATGGGGGGAAGAAGTTCTTAATCAATGGCTCAAGACCTCGCGTGTGACCCAGGGCCGGATGGGACTGGTGTTTGCCCCTGACTGCACCAGGAAATTCTATGCTCCCAACGACCGCAAAAGGGAGCAACCCGTGAGCCTGGTCCTGGAGATCCAGCATAAGGAGAAGCATGAGCCCGGGAAGGGCATGCACCACGGCCCGGATGGGCTGCGATATTTTTTCGGCGGCTGGGAAGGGGCCTGACCTGACCTAACGATGTCAGGTTTAGGGGGGATGGAAATCTATACATGGGGAAACGAGATGAGCTAAATGAGCGAGCGCTTTTGGCGGCATCGTTGCGCCGTCAAAAGATGACTATTCCCCAGATCGCCCTTTATTTAGGCATCTCAGAGCGCCATGTATATCGTCTCCTGATCCGGGCCGGTAACCTCTATAAATTGCTGGCCGCGGCCTCTGATTCGGAAAGAAATATCGGCGAGACCCTGACAGTTTTTGAAGAAATGGAAAGGGAGGCGCTGCAAAAATTCGCCAAGGCGCCTGCGAATAGCACCATAGCGGTGGCATACCTGAACGCGGCCCGGGATGCCCGCAAGGAAATAAAGAAGCTGCTCCAGGAAGCAGGTCTCATGAAGAAGGTGCCGGACCAGGTGAACGTGGGCTTCGTTACCAAAGAGGACCTGAAAGATGACGAAATCAGGGCCGATTCCCTGGCTCTCGTGAAAAAGGTCAGGGAACGGAAAGAAAAACCCCCGGAGACGTGAGAACATGACTGGCCCGATCACGGCCTCGGACATGGCGCTACTTAGGCGGAACCTGATCGAGTATTACCGGCAGGAAGGATTCAAGGACCCCGTGGAATTGCTGGAGTTCATCGAGAGCTTCTGGGGTTTGCGAATTCCCCGGGTGCAGGTCTGTCCCGAACATACCCCGCCGGCCCAATACATCATCGACAGCTTCTTCGAGCGGGTCCAGGACTCGGTATGCTGGGCCAACAGGGGCGGCGGCAAGACGCTGCTGGGAGCCCTGGCCACCTGGCTGGATACGGTTTTCAAGCCGGAGTGCGCCACCAAGATATTGGGCGGGTCTCTCGAACAGAGCAAGAAGATGTACCAGCACCTTACCGGGGAGGGTGACGGCTGGGGACTGGTGACCGAGGATTTTCAGTATCTCACCGAAGGGGAGATGCTGGCTGCTAAAACGGCAACGCTGAACGGCTCCAACATCAACATCCTGACCGCATCCATGAAATCCGTCCGGGGCCCCCACCCTCAGAAGCTCAAGCTGGACGAAGTCGATGAGTGCGATGACCGGATATACGAGGCGGCTCTCCTGATCCCCAAAACCAAGCGGGGTATCAGAGCCAGCACGCAGATTTATTCCACCATGCACAAGGCTTACGGCTTGATGAACCGGGTAATCGAGGAAGCGGCCTTAAGCGGGTACAAAATCTATAAGTGGTGTGTTTTCGATGTCATGGAGAGGTGCCCGGAGTGGCGGGAGTGTGCAACCTGCGAACTCTGGGAGGATTGCCAGGGCAAGGCCCGACATGCGGACGGCTTCTACAGCATCGAGGACGCAATTTCCGAGAAGCGCAAAGTCTCCCGGGACACCTGGTTGTCGGAGATGTTGTGCCATAAGCCTTCCCAGGAAGGCCTGATTTATAAAGAGTTCGACATCAATGTGCACGTGGTCTCGGACCCGTTTGAGGATGGGCCGGAGGGTGCAGGCTGATTTGTTAGGAATTTAGACGGGCAATGTACGTTATTTAAGCTGCGCTAACGGCATTATTAACACCCTGTAAATAACGTCGCTGGAAATCCCAATAGGAATTGGCGAGGGTGGAGTTTTGCCTTGTGACTATAATAACGCTTAGGACTAAATGAGTAAAAGTAAGAGGGTTGCGATTGTACTGATCGTTTAACCTGTTCAAAATATTGTATGTAGGCCGATATAGCTGTCTAATTATTTTAACCGAGTAACTTTTATTACGTACTACAAAAAAGGCTCGGTGATTGCGGTGAGATTGGCAGGGTATAAATATTTGTCATTATGGGCAGTTAGCGCAATGTAGTATTTAATAAAAGGAATAAGCAGGAGTAACTATCTAAACGCACTACGTTATTATTATTCAATTAAGGAGTATTGTAAGACACTTAGGCATGTTGCGTGCATCTACTATTATTGAAAACCAAACCATTCCTAAAAAATAAGGAGGCTACCTTAACGAATAAAGTCACGGCTCTGAAGCCAAAACCAAATATCCCTCTGGGACGGACCAGGGGAGTCGCCGGTCCATAAAAAATCTCCCCCCACCCCAAATTAGAAGGCAGGCCAGAGGGAGCCCGAAGCTGAAGGGCAACCTGGGATAGCAACCAGGGGAAAAACAACGGCAAATACCCGGCAGCCAGCCGATTGGGGCGGTGAGAGGGTCCTGGGCCACCTGGTGCGGTAACTCAAACCAGGTGAGACGCAGGTAGGCGGCGCCACCGAAAGCGACCAGCAGATGAGCGGCTTGGTGATGAACCTGACAGCCCACGGATTTTTGAGTTTTCCGCAAAGAACTCTGGGGTCCTGGCCCCTTATCCAGGGCGAAGCTAAGAACCGGGAAAGAGGCGAAACCGGGAGCGAACCGAACCTAACTGAGGCGAGTCCAGCCGGTCCGTGGTGCGAGTGACGGGAGGGCCGGAAGGAAGGAATGGCGAGGCCAGCGAGCGGCAATAGCAACCGGGAAGGGCGAAGCGAAACCGTAAACCCTAAAGGGCGGGCGGCCCAGAAAGCCCACGGCGCATGGCTTTGATCGGGGGCGCAAGCGACGCGGTTTGTGCCCCTCATTGAGCGCCATGCTCAATACCCTCATGGAGGCAACGACGATGGAAAAAGTGAAGAGCACCACCGGCCAGGTGCATATCATCGACCCGCACCGGAAGGCGGCCAAAGACGACCGGCCCCTCACCCTCTGCATGGCCAAGGTGACCGGGAGGTGGTCTGCTACCGGTGACAGCGTAACCTGTCCCCATTGCAGCCGGATTGCCGGTTGGCTTTCGTAGGAGAAAGAGATGATCGCACAGGAAGAGAACCGGGAACACCTGGATATGATGCGAAAAGCATTGGATCTGATCGAGGACCGGGCATTCTCCGTCATGCAGAACTTAACAGCACGCGGCGAAACGGTCCCCATGGAATTTGTCGGCCAGTTCAGGAGGATGCATGAGGAACTGGGAGATATGGTGCGCCACCTGGCAGACCTAGCCGGTTTGGAGCAGGAAGAAGAAGACGAATAAATAATCGGGCCACCCGGGGCGGCATCCTCGAATGGCCCAAAACCACTTAAACACGGGGGTTAGAGTGATGGCCCTTTATAGCACGGCTGCGGTAGTGAAGCAAGAATATTGCCAAATCCCGGAATTCCGGGTAGTGGAAAAACCCCTCTACCTGGTGGGCACCCAGGTCCGGGCACTCCACCTCCCTGGAAGCTGGGAAGCTTTCAAGGACGATCTGAGCGTCCTCTACCATCAGGACAGCCGCTGGTGCGGCGGACGCTTCCTTCTCTGGACCTTTGAGACCTACGGCGACTTTGGCAAGCGCCTCTCAAGGCGCCAGGGACACTGGATTACTGAAACCGGGGTTTACATCTATTCCGGCCCCAAAGGAGCAAAGTTATGACGAAAGAAATTACCTGGAAAGGCGAGAAAGACCGGCTGTTGCAAGTGTGTCGGCCCTGTCCCTGCGGCTGTGATGTCCGGGGCGGCCGTCCCGGAGTTGGCTACCTAACCGGCTCGGATGAAGAAGGCAACGGCTTCACGGTCTGGATCGAATCAGAAGAAGTCTACCAGAGACTGGAAAGCTGCACCTCTGGACGTAGCCAGGCGTGGCCGTCCAATGTGCAGACCATCCTTATCCGGATTATCGGACTACTGGACAAAGGGCTTTGCGGCCTTGCCGGTGAACCGGGGTCTGACGGTAAAGAGATGGGTGATTATGAAGCCCTGAATTTCATCGCCCAGGCCAGGGCGCTTTTGGTGCTCCTGGCTCAAGTTTCTGAACAAAACATGGAGGCAAGGCGATGATTACCGACTATCTGAAAGCCGGGTACCCGGCCTTGTTGGTCAGGACGCATGAACCGGAGCGGTTTATCGGCGCGGCCTGCAAGCAGGCTAACGGCCGGACTTCTTGGCAGTGGGACGTGGTCAGGGGCTTTCGGGAACTGGGAAACGGGGCCGAGTGGCAGGAGTGCGACCCGTTCGATCTACCGAACATGGCAGCGAAAGGAACCGAAAAAGCCGTGTGGTTCCTGCACAATTTTCATTTCTGGCTTAATGAGCCGCCAGTCATCCAGGCGATTCAGAACAACCTCCCTATTTATAAAACTAAAGGAATCACTCTGGTCATCGTCTCCGTGGAGGCCCGGCTCCCCCTTGAACTGGAGCGGGAGGTGGTGGTCCTTGACTTCCCACTCCCTACCCGAGAGGAATTGAAAACCATCCTGGGCGGATTGGTTGAAAGCACCGGCATCGAGCCTGAGGACGAAGAAGCGGTCCTGGATGCGGCTCAGGGGCTCACCTGGGAAGAGGCGGAAAACGCTCTGGCCCTGGCTTTGGTGCGGCAGAAGAAGTTCGACCCCCATACCATTTGCACTTTGAAGGCTCAGATGGTCGAAAAATCCGCAGCCTTGGAGTTCTCCCAGTTCACCGAGACCTTCGCCACCCTGGGGGGCCTGGAGAATTTGAAAGAGTGGACGATAAACCGGTTTAAGAACCGGAGGACCGGTCTACCCTTCCGGGGCATCCTGCTCCTGGGGGTCCCCGGGACCGGCAAAAGCCATTTTGCTAAGGCCCTGGGGAATGAAGTGGGCTGGCCGGTACTGTCCCTGGATATGGGCCGGGTTTTCGGGTCCCTGGTGGGAGAAAGCGAGGCCAAGATGCGGGAGGCCTTAAAGGTAGTAGACGCCATGGCGCCCTGTGTTCTTTTCATCGATGAAATCGAGAAGGGCCTGGCGGGAGTGGGTGGTTCCTCCACGGACGGCGGCACGACGCAACGGGTGGGCGGCACCTTCTTGCAATGGTTGAACGATCACACCTCCGAGGTGTTCGTGATTGCCACCTGCAACAGTTATGAAAAGCTCCCGCCAGAGTATACCCGCATGGGCAGGTGGGACAGCATCTGGTTTGTGGATAATCCGGGAGTGAAAGAGCAATTGGACATCCTGGACATCTACCTCAAGCAGTTTCTGGGCAAGGCTCTGGGAACCCTGATGGCCGAAAGCGATGGCCGGGTCAAAATCCCGGACCTGGACGGTTACAGCGGCGCAGAGATTCGACAGGTGGCCATCGAAGCGGCTTACAACGGCAACAATCTGGAGGCCGCGGCCGGTTTTGTGATCCCCATTTCCAAGTCCCAGAAAGCCCATATGGATGCGCTCCGGGAATGGGCGAGATTTCGGACCATCCCGGCCAGCCGGGCGGTGGTGGAAGAGGCCCGGGGGCCCCGGAGGGTGCAGTTATGATGATGGTCGAGATCAACAACGAGACCAGGGAGATTGTGGAGGTCCCCATTCCTATAAGACTCCCAAGGTGGCTCTGGACCATCCTATATGGGAGGGCCAAAGCTCTCCATGGCGGCGATCTGGAAGCCTGCGTCCGGCAACTGTTGGATGTGGGGATAGGAGTGGAGATCAAACCCCTGGCCGGAATCCAGGTCATGGATTCGAACGATCCACCGGAAGGATAGGAGACAGAGATGTCCCATTACAGCGAAGTCTTGATCGAGTTGACCGATGAGGGCTGCCTGGTGGCGGCCCTCGGTCGTTTGGGGTTCAAGGGCAAGGTGGAGGTGCACCGGGAAGCTCAGGCCCTTTACGGCTACCAGGGAGACGTGCGGGCGCAAAAGGCCCACATTATCATCCGGCAACAGCACGTGGGTCCCGCGGCCAACGACCTAGGGTTCGAACGGCAGGCTGACGGCAAGTATCGGGTCTGGGTGTCGGACTATGACCAACGTTACAACAAATATGATGACGCCTGGCTGGGGAGGCTCAAGCAGGCTTACGGGGTGGAAAAAGCCCGGGCCGAAGCCAAGAAGAAGGGATACCAGGTCAGTGAAAAGAAATTGGACGATGGTCGCATTCGGCTGGTCCTTAGGAGGTAGTGCTATGAGCGCAGAGATCGTGCTGGAGTTTTGGGAAGACGGCCAGGTCAACCTGGAGGGCAAGGGCTTCAAGGGCCAGGCGTGCTTCAAGGAGATGCAGTTTTTAAAAGATGCCCTGGGGGTGGAAACCTCTTTCACTAAGAAGCAGGAATTCTACCAAGCGGAGGTCAAAAGAGATGGCAAGGTCAAAGCGAGGTAAGGGGCCGGTGCGGGAAGAACACACCCTGGTCTTCACCGAAGACGGCAAGGCTGCCTCCTGGTGGTGGACGCCGGAAGTTCAAAAGTTGCTCCTGGTCCTGGGGTCCCCCATCCCGGAGATGGATAACCTGATAAACAACCCGTGGTGTGGGTAAGGGGGTGTGAAATGGCACGAGTGGTGATCACCATGGAAGGCGGCCTGATTCAGCATATCATGGCTGATCGGGAGGGTATTGAGGTCATGGTGCTGGATTTCGATACCGAAGGCGGGGATGGCGAGCGCATCCAAGAATTCGAGGGAAATCCGGTGTATGTTTTCCAGGGGGTGGATGACGTGGACCCGGCGCGGGTCGAGGAAATCGAAGCAGCCCTCTTTAAGTAAAACCTCACTCTTTCACCCAGCCCAGGCGTGGCTCCCTGGTTTGGGATGAGGGAGCGATGGTCTCCCAAAAAAGGCCGGCAGAGTCCGGCCTTAATTTTTTTCAGAGGAGGCAGTGATGAAAAGCAACGGCAATGGCTTTGAAGAGATGGTGGCCATTCAACTGGCCGTGCGTTCCTGGCCGGGGCAGGCCAAGTTGAGCGCCGAAGACCTGGGGTTGAAGGAAGATGAGGTCCCGGAAATCTTCAGGTTAGGCAACAAGCGCCTCTACCCCGAGGAATGGCGGCAGGTGTTCGGGGCCCTGGCCAACAAGGCCAGGAGTTACCTCAACGACCACAGCTACCCTTTCGTGGTCGAGTACGTCCGGGCTATCCCCAAACGGAACCTGGCCAGGATGGTGGAGCGGCTGGAGGAACTAAAGGCCGACTACCTGGCCCAGGCCGAGGAGTTCGTGGCGCATTACGAGGCCATTCAGGAGCAGTGGCGGGAGAAATACCCGGACATCTGGCCGCGGCTGGCCCCCCACTATCCCACCAAAAACCAGCTTCGCCGGCGGTTCGATTTCTTCTGGAGCGTTTTTGATATCAAAGGTGCGGAGATCAAGGAAGGGAGCGCCCCGGAAATCATCCATGCCTATGAGCGGGCTAAGGAAGAACTCCAGGCGAGATACGAAGAGATGGTGGAAGATGCAGTAGTTTATCTGCGCAAAAAGGTCCTGGAGGTGGTGACCAATCTCTCTAGCCGCCTGAAAGACGGCCGCATCGTCCGTAACGACACCCTGGAGAGCGTGCGCCGGGTGGAAGATTGGTTCCGGGACCTCAACATCTTCGGCGACCGCCAGGTGGAAGAGGCCTTGGGCAAACTGCGGGCTTCCCTCAATGGCACCGATTACGAGACCTTGAAAGACAACGAGGGTCTGAAGCAGCAGTTGGCGAACCTGGCTGACCAGGTGGCCGCGGCCGCGGGAAAGCTGGATGACGTGAGCACTATCTCCGGCAACTATAAGAGGATGATTGATCTCAACTAATGGGGCGGATTCGGATAACCCGGCGCCCCTCATCTTTTGGAGGAAGGAATGTACCATAATCCGGCTGGCGTCCAAATCCTCATTTCTACTGTGAGGAACTGCGGGAAAGACCTTTGGGAGAAACATAGACGGTGGCGGAATCCTAACTCGGCGCCACCGATGTTTAAGACCCTTGAAGGCAACTTACTTTGCCAAAATTGTTTTTTAAGAAGGGAGGCAAGAACATGAGCGCGCCAACCTCTGCGGCGACCATCATGTTTCCGGCGAAATGTTTTGATCAGGAGATCAAGCGATTGCTGGAAAAGGAATACGACATCGAATTTAAACCCCAAATCTTCGGACCCAGCCGGGAGATGGAAATCCATCTCGTTTACGATTCCATGGAATTTGCCGTTCAAGACGGTCTGATCGTTTTTCACAACGGCGAGGCCCGCTACGGGGAATTCCACGAACTGGAAGAGCTGCTGGTGAAGAAGGGGATTCCCTTTGACCGGGAAAGCTCCATGGATTATGACCGCCCGCCGGAGACGCGGGTTTTCCGCCCCACGAATCCCCCGTTTGATGCCCATATCCCGGACGATCAGAGTTCCGGAACACTGAAGCGCCTTCTCAAGGCGGCCAAGGGCATCTTGCCTCATTTCAACAACCCGAGAGAAGGAGGGAGCCCGAGACAACGACAGAATCAGGGAATAGCTCCACGTCTATATGAGGAAGAAGTCTTGGAGCTTGAGGCGGCGATTAAAGAGGCCGAATCCCTCATGCCCTCTTACGCTCCTTTGACGGATTGGAAGGAGGCCATGTCATGACCGGCCCTATCACCTGCGAGAGCGGCGAATGCCACATATGTGGCGATGAACACGAACTCGATGGACTTCAAGACGGCCTGTGCTACGTCTGCCGGGAACTGCCTGAAGGCTCTTACGAGTGGCATCTTGCCATCTGCTTCAAGGGGGGAGACCCCTCCAGCGATGAACGAGGCGCCTTCCGGTCCGGCTGGCTCCGGGGTATCAGCGAGGCAGAAGAAAAGTTCAAAAAAATGACCGGGATTGAGATCGACCTGGGTTTGGACCCGAAGGAGGCCGGGTCATGATCGAATGCCGCGGCCGCAACGGCTGGTTTAAGTTGCATGAGGCAACCGCCTTTGTTTCCGGCAGTGCCCATGCCTCAATATCTCTCCAATCGAAAAAGCCTTACAGCGATATGCCCCCCATCTATTTCGCCGGTCCCAAGGCAGAGATCGAGGCCTTGCTGCTGGACCTGCTGGAGAAAGTGAGGGCGAGGGCATGAATGAGCATGGTTTAAATATTCGCTTTCTTGCGCAAGGGATGATCAAACTCACCCCGAACGAGTTGCCGGAAGGCTTCTTCTCCTGGTCCCGGAAAGACCAGATCGGCTGGGTAAAGGAGTATTGGGACAGTCTCTCAAGAGAAGACCTGCTGCAAGGGGTATCCTACCTTACTATCGAGGAGGATTCGGTCCCGGATTGCTTGGAGGCGGATAACGAGAATTATGACATCCTGGCCCGGACCCCGGCCTGGGCTGCCTTTAACCGGCCGGGGTCAAGCGTCTTGGAGCCGGTGGAAACAGAGGAGGAGTGAACCCATGCCAGTAATAGGTCTTGAAAATGTAGAGCACCCCGAAAACGGGGTGATCACGGTGGACCTGGACTTGCTGCGGGAGCAGCTTGCTTGGCTCGAAAATCTTCCAGGTTATGACGCGTGCATCCCGGTTTGTGAAGAGCGGGAAGGTCTTCTAAACCTGCTGGGAGGCATTATCGACCTGGCAAACCCGGAGGACTGATGCATACCAGCAACTTTTGGAGGTTTTATCGCAGCGAGGACCTGCGCTTGGTCTCCATCGCCCTGAAGACCCCGGAGTGGTTCCAAGGCAGGCAATACCCGGCTCTGGCGCCTACCCGGAAAATGCTCAAGATGTGCGAGATCAAATACCGGGTGGCTTACCAAAAAATCCTGAACCGGCTGGACCCACGCCAGGTTTACGAAGACCTGGGACCGGACGCGATCTTGCTATGCTGGGAGCAACCCGGGGAATTCTGCCACCGGCGTCTGGTGGCGGAGTGGCTGGAGAAGCATTTAGGCGTGGAGGTGCCGGAACTGTCCTCAAATTATGACCAAAGGCAAAACAACCTGTTCTAAGGAGGCGTGAACGATGCCGTTTTACTTGAGACACTCCATCCGGGAAACTCGGACTGTTTACCTGGTGGAAGGCAAGGACCAAGAGGACGCCGAGCAGCATGACGGCGAATACCTGGGCTACGTGGACGGGGACGACACCGCTTGTGAGTGGTTCGGTCCCTTTGCAACCAAAGAGGAAGCCCTGAAGAGCGATCAAGCCTGGGTGGAGTAACCAGGGTTACTTTAAGTAATCCCTAAATTAAACTGAGGAGGTTTTTATGGCCAAGAAACCCACCGGCGATTGCGCCACCTGCTCCTTTTGGCGCAGGAAAGCCAGCCCCGTCAAGGGCAAGCTCATTCCCGGGGGTACCGGGAAATGCACCCGGAAAGAGGGGCTGTGCGAGAACCCAAAAGTAAAGGACCCTCGTCCCGAACGGAAGGGGAAACCCAAAAAAGAAGGGGGCCTGCCCGAACAGGCCCCCGACATTCAAAAATCTGGAACGGGATTAGTTGCGTTGGCTTCAATATACCCGAACCCTGGCCAGCCCCGCAAGGTTTTTCCTAAGGCGGCCCTGGAAGAGTTGGCCCTGTCCATCAAGGAGCAAGGTCTGATCGAACCCCTGGTGGTAGTGGCCAGGGGTGAGAAGTTCATGCTCATTGCCGGGGAGCGGCGCTGGCGGGCTTGCCAGATGGCCGGATTAACTGACGCCCCGGTAAGAATCCTGGAGGCCGACGACCGCCAGATCGCGGAGATGGCCCTGGTTGAGAACATACAGCGCCAGGACCTGACTCCCCTGGAAGAGGCCCGGGCCTTCAAGGAGATGCTGGAGAAAAACGGCTACACCAAGGAGGAACTGGCCCAGAAGCTGGGGTTCAAGCAGGTCTGGCGAGTGGATGAGCGTTTGTCGCTCTTGAATCTGGCCCCGAAGTTCCAAGATGCGCTGACTTTCGGGGTCATTACCCCTTCCCAGGCCTTTGAAATCAGCCGTCTTCAGGACGCTGAGGACCAGGAAGTGGTGTTCCGCAAGATCAAGGCCGGGGAACTCACTACTTATAACCATCTCCGGCGTTTCGTTAATGCCATGGTGGACTCGAAGAAGGATAAGGTCCTGTTTACAATGCCCAAAAAGCAGGACCTGGAGGTCGTCTCCCGCTGGGAAAAGACCTTGGACGCGGTCACCGGATTGATTGTCAAGTCTTTTTCGCCTGAAGACTGCAAGGTGCTGGCCCGGGTCTGCCAGGGTAACGCCCAGGTGAACCTGATAAAGGTCGATATGATCATCAAGCACCTGAACCTGGTGAAAAAGGCCATGCTGGAAAACGCCAGCCGCCAGGAAGTTTACGGCATCATTAATGGCGGTGGGAACCTTGTACCGGTGGAAAACTTGAGCACGGCATAAACCGAGGCTTCAAGACGTGATGTGCAAAAGCGAGTGATTCGAATCACCCGCCTTTGTCATTTTCGGAAGACATCAATATTAGGGCCTGCTTTTAGCGGGCCTTTTCAAATTTTGAGGAGGAAATCGACATGCAGGTGAATATCGAACGCGAGATTTTGTTAAAAGGCATCGGCCACGCCCTGGGCGTGGTGGATAAACGGGGAAGTCTCCCCATCTTGAGCCATTGCCTGCTGCAAACCAACGGCAACGGCGTCTATATTTCGGCCACCGACTTGGAGGTCAGCTTCCGGGGTTTTTATCCCGCGGAAGTGAAGGAAGCAGGCGCCCTCTCGGTTCAGGCCGGGTTTTTCAACAATATCCTCAAGGACCTGCCCAAGGGTCCCCTGGCCCTGGTGGGCACGGACAAGGCCGCCATGGAGATCAGGACCGGAGATTCCCATTATCAACTTTACGGCCTGGCCGCGGACGAGTTTCCCGTCATCCCGGAAGCAGGCGAAGAGAACCTGGTGGAGGTGGAAAGCCGGCTGCTCAAAGAGATGATCCAGAAGACCATCTTTTCGGTATCAGGCGAAGACCTGCAATTCAACCTCTCCGGCATCTTCTGGGAGAAAGTGGAAACCGAGGAGGACGACTTCCTCCGCCTGGTCTCCACCGATGGCCACCGTCTCACCCTGGTGGAACGGGTTTTCCCCGGAAGTGAAAAGATGGACCTGGGTGAGGGCATCCTGGTTCCCTATAAGGCCATGAGGGAAATCGGCCGGTTCCTGGACGGCCAGGAGAAGGTGAGCCTGGGGCTGAGCAAGAAAACTCTGGTATTGCAGGCAGCCGATAAGCATCTCTTTATCCGGCTCCTGGACCGCAAGTTCCCCGAGTACCGGCGCATCATCCCGGAAGGCTTTGCTTACCGCTTCTCGGTCAACCGCAAAGAACTCACCGACACCCTGAAGCGCATCGCCCAGCTTTCCTCGGACCGTTTCAAAGGGGTGATCTTCAACCTGGCCACAGACTCCGCGGAGGTCACCTTCGCCAACCCGGACGTGGGGGAAGGCCGGGAACTGCTGCAGGTGACCCTGGAGGAGGGTGACGCAGACCAGCTTCCCCTGGAAGTGGGCTTCAACGCCCGCTATCTTCTGGAGCCGCTCCAGGCCATGGCCAGCGACACGGTCTTCCTGGAGATCAATGACCGGGATCACCCCTGCCGGCTCATGGGACCGGGAGATTCCCATTACTTCAGCATTGTGATGCCAATGAGTCTCTAAAGGTAAAAACCAATCTTTTCAACCGGGGGAGGTGATGAAGGTCACCTTCCCCATTCTTTTAAGGAGGAATCAATGGCTATCAAAAACCTGGTGCCCCGGCTGGCAGAGCGGGGGAAGATCAAAATCGGAGAAAAGGGCGAGATCAAGACCTCCCAGCAGGGCAAGCAGTTCGCCCAACCAAGGAAGTTGGATCATTTCCTGGTGACGACCATGCAGCGGGACGTTGCCGGGCGAATGCTCCCGGACCTGGAGTTGATACGTAAATTGGCCCCGCAAGGCGGCAAGCTGAAGGAACTGCCGGTGATGCTGCTCTATAACGATCCGGACATCAATTTTCAGACCCGGTATGCTTGTTATACTGGAAACCGCCTGTGGTGTTGCGGGGATGGGGAAGGGGCCCAGAGGCTTGGGGAAGATGGCAAGTACCAGGCCGTCCCCTGCCCCTGCCTACGCCTGGAAGCCAATTATGCCGGCAAAGAAAAGTGCAAACCCAATGGCACCTTGCAGGTGCTGCTCCAAGGGGTGGACCGGATCGGGGGGGTCTGGAAGTTCAGGACGACCTCATGGAACAGTGTCAACTCCATAATGTCTTCCCTGAAGCTGATCCAGGCCATCACCGGCGGGGTTCTGGCCGGAATTCCTCTCAAGTTGGTCCTCAGTCCCAAAACCGTCACCATCCCTGGAACTGGGCAGAATATGATTGTCTATGTCGTCAGTCTGGAGTTTCCCGGCACGGAGCAGGAACTGGCGAAGATCGGCTACGACATCGCCAAACGTCGGGCCGATCATAGGGCCAAGATGGACCAAATCGAGGCCGAGGCCCGGAAAGCCTTGGAGCACCTGGAGGAGACCCCGGAGGAAATGCGGGAGGTGCAGGAAGAGTTTTATCCCGAAGGGGTGACCATCGAGGTGCAGCCCGAGGAGGCGTCGGAGCCCGAACCGGAACCCGGGCAAGAGCCCTTGGCAGAACCGGTTCCCGAAGCAGACCCTCCTGTGCTGGGTGATAAGCTGGAAGCATCGACAGGATTTTCTCCTGTGCCCGAGCCGGTACTGGAAGAAGAGCCGGTACCGGTGTCCTGGGATGCGCCCCCAGTGCAACCCCATCTCTCCCCTAATACCAAAGCCAATAAAGGCAGGACCGTTCCGCCTTCACCCCCTCCACCGCCAGGCGAAATGGCGGAAAATGGCAAACCCACCCTCTTTTAACCCCGAACAACAAGGCTCAAAGCGAATCCTGGGGGCGATCGTGGGAGGTCCCATTATTACCCACTTCGCCCCAGGTCTAAGTACCAGGCATGTTCTTCGGGAACCTAAACCGTCATTCCCAGGGACCTTTGCTGGTCCCCGAGCGATGATTTTCATGAGGAGAAAAAACCATGCCGCCAAAACAGAAGAGACAATATTCTTTCTCCCGCCTCGATCTCTATGAGAAATGTCCGTGGGCGTATAAAAAGGTCGTCCTGGATGGGGTTCCCCGGGTATCCAACGAAGCCATGGTGACCGGAAAGGTGCTCCATGCCCTGATTGCCGACTACCTGTTGAGGCTTATCGACCAGAAGCAGCAGACCGACTGGGACTGGGCGGAAGGGGCGGCCCCCAAGGATGCCTCGCCCGATGTCCTGGAAATCTGGCAAAGATTTTATAATTCTTTCATCCTGCCTCCCGCCCTGGAGGTCTATGGGGTGGAGCACCAGTTGGCTTTCGACCGCAACTGGCAGCCCTGTGAGTTTTCCTCCGCAGACGCTTACTTTCGGATGATAGCGGATTTTCATTTCCGGCAGGGGGACCTGGCGGTGGTATTGGACTGGAAGAGCAACCGGGCAGTTCCAGAGAAGGTCGATAAGAATCTGCAACTGCGCACCTATGGCTGGGGACTAAAGCAAGTGGTCTATCCCGATGCCCAAGAGGTCCTTTTGCGTCTCCACTTCCTGCGCTACTGCAAGGAGCGGGAAGTGCTCCTGGCCCCCCAGGACCTCGAAGGTGTGCCGGAAATCCTGGCAGACAAAATAAAGATCATCGACGAAGACCAAGACTATGATCCCACTCCCGGGTCCTTTTGCGGCTTGTGTGGAATCACGGCTCACTGCCCGGTGATGTCCAAAACCCTGGCTCCTATCGAAGTCATCGCCCCCGCCACCCGGGAACAGGCTGAAAAAGCCGCCTCTTTGCTTCTGACCCTGCAAAAGATGGAAAAGGAGCTGACCGCCCGCTTGAAGGATTGGGTCAAGGGAAATGGCCCTATCCCGGTAGGTGATATGGTTTATGGCGCCTCCCCAATCATATCTTACGACTTCGATCCTCAAAAGGTCACAACCATCCTGCTAAACGCCGGCCTTTCCCGGGAAGAAGTATGGCCGTTGCTCTCGATGACCAAAACCAATCTGGAGAAAGGGCTGCGGAAGCTCAAACGGAGGGACCTGCTTGAGCAGGTCTTATCTACAGCTACGGCCAAGGGTTCGGAAAAGATCGACTTTAGGAAGGCAAATTCTTGATCCATGAGAAAGAAAGGGGCATCCTTTTGATGCCCCTTTCTTATATGTACTTAAATATTTTGAAAAATAAAAAGATTTTCAATCAAATAGTGACAGATTTTACATAATTGTGACTCAAGCCTGGTAAATATGTGCTGAGGCTTGATTCTTGAAGGCATTCCTGGTATCCACGATGAGGCGCGCCTGGGAAGCAATCCACGAGTAATCATAGGCGGAGTGGTCTGTCACCAGCAAAACCAGGTCTGCCTCTTGAAGCGTCTCGGCCGTTAGTGGCGTTGAGGTCATATCGATTTGGGGATAATGTCTCATCCCAAAACACCGGGGAATATGAGGGTCGTTATAACTGACCTCGGCTCCTCCTCGCTGAAGTAAATCGATAATTTTATATGCCGGCGATTCCCGGTCGTCGTCCACGTCTTTTTTGTAGGCTATTCCAAGCACCAGAACCTTAGCGTCCTTTAGTGGCTTGCTGTTCTGATTCAAAACTGCGGACACACGCTGCATCACAAAATAGGGCATGCCGGTATTGATTTCCCCGGCTAACTCGATGAAACGGGTAGTAAAGTCATATTCTCGGGCTTTCCAGGTTAGATAAAAGGGGTCAATGGGGATGCAGTGACCGCCCAGGCCGGGCCCTGGATAAAAGGCTTGAAACCCGAAAGGCTTAGTTTTAGAAGCCTCAATGACTTCAAAAATATCTACCCCCATTCTCAGGCAAAGCATTTTAAGTTCGTTTACCAAGGCGATGTTCACAGCCCGATAAATGTTTTCCAGAAGCTTGCTCATCTCAGCCGCCTGAGTGGAGGAGACCTGGATGACCCGGTCGATCACTTGTTCATACAGAGCAACCCCATGTTCCAGGCAGGCCGGGGTGACGCCCCCCACTACCTTGGGAATAGTTCGCACCTCAAACTCAGTGTTTCCCGGGTCTTCCCGTTCCGGAGAGAAAACCAGATAGAAATCATGACCGACCCGAAGACCATCGCTTAATATGGGCAAAACCAATTCCGCCGTCGTACCGGGATATGTAGTAGATTCAAGTGAAATTAACTGGCCGGGACGCAAGGCTCTGGCAATTTGTCTTGTGGTACTTTCGACATACCGAAGATCTGGTTCACGCTTAACGGTGAGGGGAGTCGGCACGCATATGATCAGGACATCTGGTTCCCCCAGACGAGCTGCTTCGGAGGTAGCCTCGAATTGCCGTCCATTTCCGGATGCTTGCAATTGGGCCACTCGGGCCGATGGGATATGCTTTATATAGGATTCGCCTAGGTTTAGGGCCTTTACCTTCCGGTCATCAGTGTCGAACCCAAGTACCTGGAATCCCACTTGGCAAAAGCGCAGCACCAGCGGCAGGCCCACGTACCCGAGGCCGATGATGCCCACAAGTGCTTGTTTATTCTTAATCTTCGTCAATAAATCCATAAGTTATGATCCTCCAAGGCCAACCTTATGCATCCATATTAAACCATCAGGCTTATTCTTCATCATATACTATATCTTCCGAGAAAACATATAATAGATTGAACCTATTGCAATTTGGGGAAAATTGGAGTCATCAATGGAATACAAGGGTTCATGCGTGCGATAATCTTCAAAATTTTGATATAGGCCAAGCAGCAGAGAGTTGGTAACCGAAAAAAGGTGGTATGCCTGATCTATCGCCAGGCAGGCAGAGCTTCCTCTTTAAGTGCAGGTGGCAAGCACCGACTGTCACAGCGCCCAGGGGGATAGTTGGCCTCGCATACAGCGTGCAGACTGTGACCCACTCTTAGGTAACGGGGTTTCTGGGTAGCGTGTTCTCATCTCAGTCCTGGATGTTGAGTCCATTACCTTAAGGAGTGGTCCGGAAAGAAGGAGAAATCCACCATTACCCCGCCAATATCAAGCCCCGTCCTGGTGAGTGGGTCCCTTTCATTTGCAATCTGATCTTCTGACCTCGCTAACGGAAAAATCTTGACGCATCAATAAATTAAATAAATGAAATTTTTTGTAAAAAATTGCTTGAGCTTTTTTGATTTTTGTTATAGCATAACGCAAAAACTATCCCATTAAAAACTATCCCATTAAAAACTATCCCATTAAAAACTAAAAATTATCCTATTAATTGAGGTCTTGTTTGCTACCCTCAGGGAGGGGTTATGGCCAAGGAATGGTCAGAGCTGAACAGTACCTGTCCTCAATGCCAGAACGGAAATCTTTTACGAATAAATCGCCACTTCTGGATGCGCTTACTGCCCTTTAGTGGGCACTATCTCTGCGAATTCTGTCATGCTCGCTATCTGAAAACTATTAGAGGCTCTTTCTGGCGGTTAAGAAAAGGGGGATGGGGCTGGTGGCATGCCACTTGAAACCTCGACAGGAATTTGGGAGCTGGAAATGAGATTAAATTGGTATGGCTATAAGGAAGGGTGCATGCTTTTGTTAGGATGAAGATTCTCCGACTCTACCCCTTATCAAGTCCTCTAATCAACGTTGCAGTGGCCATTATCTTATCCCACACGGGGTGGTGGACCATAATAAAACGAACAAAGCTGCAAAATGGGCCGAGTGGATGAGCCCAAGCCATGGTATAATAAAACGATTCCTGTTTTGTGAAAAAATACACTATCATATCCTCTATTAGAGGAATTCGCTCAAAAAAGAAAAGAAGAGATATTCAGAATTTTTTCCGGGCACACAAGTTACTTGCTTTCGACTGCGGCAGGCAAGTCTGCCGCCTCATCTGAGGCGAAATGGAAAACCCTAAACTGCAAGTCTTGGTGGTGGATGATTTTGCTACCATGAGAAAGATTATCCGTTCTGCTCTTAAGCAGATCGGTTATGAAAAAATCTTTGAGGCCGATGATGGCGCTACGGCTCTGCCTATTCTCCGAGATGAACCCATCGGCCTAGTGGTAACTGACTGGAATATGCCCCGCATGTCCGGTTTGGAACTTCTCCAGGAAATCCGGACCAACCCGAAAAATCAACACATTCCTGTGGTCATGGTTACAGCCGAGGGGCATAAGGACAATATTATTGCCGCAGTCAAGGCAGGGGTGGACAATTATATTGTCAAACCTTTCAAGACCGAAGTCTTAAAAGAGAAGATCGAACAGGCTTTCAAAAAACGTAACAGCTCAAACTGACTGATAGAATTATGGAGGACTGGAAGTCTATTAAGCCCTTTATTCGCGCCCCAAAATGATGGATCATCTCCTGGTCCTTGCCACCGGTAGCAGGAATTTTTTTTATCAATCAATGAAGGTGATCCAGGTACAAGTACTTCTGGGTTTGCTCATTCGATATTCTCCGGGGTCGCGCACTCCTGTTCCCGTTATCCCACTGGACGCCAAGGTTTCCCTCATAACTCCGGGATAATTATGCCTAAAATGATTCCGCACCATAGAGAAGTCTTGGGCAAGTTGGACGTCTTGGTAGTTGACGACATTTCCGTGGTGCGGAATGTCCTGGCTCGGATTCTCAGAAATCTGGGAGTGGGAGGCCGCATTGACAAGGCCGAGGATGGCTTTAAAGCTTGGGAAATGATACAAACCCATAATTATGATTTGGTGGTTAGCGATATCCAAATGCCCCGGATGACCGGCTTGGAACTGAAGAAAATTGTGCGGGCCACTCCCAGATTTGCGGGGTTGCCGTTTTTGATGATTACCGGCGAGGTTTCCGAGGATATTCTGGCAAGTGCCAAGGAAAGCCGTTATGATGGTTTTGTGCTCAAACCCTTTCCCAGGGTAGTGTTGGAGGCCAGTTTGCGGGAATTATTGAATATACCCCGCTGAATATTCGAGATGCGTGGCACAGGCCTCAAAGATATTGAGCCGTAGCGGGGATCTCTGAGTTTTTCAGAATCCTTTTAACGATTGACACAATTGCCTTCCGGTCAAAATTCTCCTCGCCGGGTGCATGACTACAAAAGCGCCCCCCTGAGGCCGCCTTTTGGGTTAATAAGGGTGGATGAACGGTTTAAAAATGATAAGCCACACCTAAGACGATGCGGTGGCTGTCATAGTTGAAGGTTGCAACCCCCCGCTGCACCGCGCTCGCCAAAGTGACAAGTTCGTGGGACTCCAACTCCACGTTCCATTGGTGGGAAAACTTATATTCAATGAACGCGGAGACATTTTTCAGCAGCATGTAGCGCAGCCCCGCCATCACGTCGATGGCAAAATTCTTGGCCGCATCCACTTCATCATAGATCACCACAAAACCGGGGCCGATGCCCACATAGGGTTGCAGCCGGCCGAAGGGCACCTCCTGGTCGGGCAGAAAGCAGTAGCGGCCCACGATGTGCAAAGCCATGGTCCAGGTCACCCAGTCGTCATTGGGGAGGATAGCCTGGGTAAACCCCTGGACCGGACGGCTCAGCTTAACCTGTTGTTGCTTCACACGATTGGCGGCAAAATTGGTTTCGGCCTCAAAACCCAGGTAAGGAACGCTTTTGAGGAAATAACCCCATTTCAAACCGGCCACCACTGCGGGCTCAAACTTTTGATTTCTGGCGGTGACCCTGCCGCCCCCTTCCGGGATTAGATTATTGAACCTGAGGTCGGTGTTTTGGACCAGGGAGCCCCCCAGGTAACCCCCCACATAAAATTCCCCAGGAAAGAAACCGGGTTCTTTGGGTTTGTCTTGCTGGGAAGGCCGGTTCCGCCACATGCCATAGACGATGGCGGAAGTACCGATTACGCCAAAGACCGAGGCAGCGATGGCTGTATAAGTTGCTCCTTTCTCGGCCATGACCGGCTTCGCCCCCACCGGCGGCAGCAGTAAACCCAGGATCACCAAGACACATGCCAAGACCTTCCCCAAACCAGGCTTCATGGTGTCTGTGTTCCCCCCTCTTTAAAATAAAAATGATCTTAGGCCCACTGTGGCAAGGCCAAAGAGGTGGGAGTAGGAATGGGCCATCAGTTCATTGGCCTTTTTAGTGGCTGCATAGAGACTGATGGGGGTATCTACCCTCTGGGTCTCGGCAAAGGGCAATTCCGTGAGCCCCCCGTAAACGCTGGAGCTGAAGGCATAGACCAGACGCTCTACTGGCAACTTTCTGGCCATCTCCAGGATATTGAGAAACCCTTCCAGGTTGGCCTGTTGATAAGCAAACGGGTTGATCAGTGAGTATCTCACCCCAGCCTGAGCCGCCAGATGGAAGATTTTCTCAGGGCGATACCGTTCAAATAGGGCTTCCAGTGTGGGCAGGTCGGCAAGGTCCCCCTGAATGGGGACGAAATTCTTAAACTTGCGTAGCTCCTTATCTCGATCCCGTTTTAATTTAGGAGAATAATAGTCGTTAAAATTATCTAGACCGACTACCCTCGCTCCATTGTCCAACAGGGCATGAGAAACGTGAAAACCCGGCACTCCCGGTGACCAGGAAGGTAAACTTGGAAAATTCTGTAGTCCTACTCATGTTTGAATTTCCCTTAGACCACCCTATTTATGAAATTCTCGAAATATAGGACAACATATTGAAATACAAGATAATATCAAAAAGACCCCAAAAAGGAGTGTGTTTTTTGCACAGGCTGGAAAGTCTGAGCCAACCGAGTTCTTTGCATTCTAGCGAATTATCCGGGCTAAGATTAAGAAATTCTGCCCCGATGCCTGTCTGGGATCAGACGCGGAAAATTGCTGAATATAAAATCCTTCTGGAAGTTTTGCGCCTTTGAAAGGTCCTTGTCTTTGCCTTCGTTTCTTGAAGCAAAGAAGAAATGGGACTCGGCATACTATGAATGCCGCCAGAAATCATCCTCCAGGCGGACGATGTCATCCTCGCCCAGATAAGACCCGGTTTGCACCTCAATGATTAGTACCGGCTCCGTTCCCGGGTTTTCCAGGCGATGAGGGGTTTTTAAGGGCACAAAAACGCTCTCATTGCTGAGAACCTCCCTAGTCTCCTTGCCGAGTGTCACCAGGGCCGTGCCCTGCACCACCACCCAATGTTCGGCCCGATGACGATGCCATTGATAGCTGAGCCTTTTGCCAGGGTCCACCACCACTTGCTTTACCTGGTAACCGGGACCGGTATCCACGACGGTATACCTTCCCCAGGGGCGTTCCACTGTAGGATGCTGTATCGATTCCGCCATATTCTGCCGGGCCAGTTCTCCCACCAGATCCTTGACTTCCTGTACTCGCTCCCGATGACAGACCAGGGAGGCATCCGGGGTATCCACCACGATGATATCCTCCAGGCCGATGGTGCCCACCAAACGGTTTTGGGAAAAAATCAGACTGTTGCGGCTGTGCAAATCCAGGGACCGGCCAAGAATGACGTTACCCTGGTCATCTTTGGGAAATAAGTCGTAGAGCGCTCCCCAGGTGCCCACGTCGCTCCAGCCCAGATCCACCGGCAACACCGCCACGTTGGCAGCTTTTTCCATCACCCCGTAATCCAGGGAAATACTGGGGATTTTCTGGTAAACGTCTTCTAAATAAACTTCCCCCCCGCCCCCGCCCAGTTCGGCCAATCCCACATAAAGCTCCGGTAAATGCCGGGCCAGGGCCTCCAGAAAGACATCCCGGCGGAACATAAAGATGCCGCTGTTCCAGTAATACCCCCCCTCTTGGAGAAAGGTCGTGGCCTTTGCTAGTTCCGGCTTTTCCACGAACCGCTCGACGTGCAACCCTGGCTTTACCTCCTCCAGTGGCTCCCCGGCCTTGATATAGCCGTAGCCGGTGTCCGGCCGGGTGGGGACGACCCCGAAGGTGACCAGATACCCTGCCTGCGCCATCGCGGCCCCTTGGTCCAGAGCCTGTAGCAGACCGGCTTGATCCGTGATGAAGTGATCCGCGGGAAAGACCGCCATGATCTGGCCGTCGGCCTCGGGTTCCATCAGCACCGCCGCCAATCCCACCGCGGCTGCGGTATTACGCCCCCGGGGCTCCAACAAGAGTTGCACGTCCTCCCACCCCCGGCGGTAAAGATCCATGCGAATCACGTCCGCCTGGGCCACGTTGGAGACAACCGCCAGGCGGGACAGGGGGATTCGGGGCAGCAAGCGGGAGATGGTAGCCTGGAACAGTGATTCGGAGCCCAGCAACCGCAGCACCTGCTTGGGATATTGGGAGCGGCTTAAAGGCCAGAACCGGGTGCCCGATCCCCCGGCCAGGATCACTCCGAATAAGGTGGGCGAATCAGAAGTAGTCATCAGGCACCTCCGACGGCGGCCAATTCCTGTTCCAGCTGGCCTTCAACCATATTTCTAATTTCTTCAAGCTTTTCAGGGGTTCGGGCCTCGAAACGCAGCACCAAGGCCGGCTGGGTATTGGAAGCCCGGACCAGGCCCCAGCCGTCCGGAAAGAGCAGGCGCACCCCATCGATGTCAATCACCGGATACTTGCCTGCCAGCCGGGCCTTCAGTCCGGCCACTACCCGGAATTTCACCTCATCCGGACAATCGCGGCGGATCTCCGGGGTAATCACCGCCGGGGGCAGATCCGCCAGCAATTCTGAAATAGTCAACCGCCCGGCCCCCAGTATTTCCAGGAGGCGCCCGGTGGCGTAGATGGCGTCGTCATAACCGAAATACCGGTCGGCAAAGAATAGATGGCCGCTCATCTCCCCCGCCAGCAGGGCCCCTTCTTCCACCATCTTCTGCTTGATCAGGGAGTGCCCCGTCTTCCACATGATTGGCCGCCCCCCATGGCGTTGGATATCGTCATACATCCTTTGGGAACACTTTACTTCGCCGATAATGGCCGCGCCCGGACTATGCTCCAAAATGGCTCGGGCGAAGAGCACCATCAATTGATCTCCCCAAATGACTTCTCCTTCAGGCCCCACGACGCCCAGGCGGTCGCCATCCCCGTCGTAAGCAATGCCTAAGTCTAGACTTTGCTCCTGCACCAGAGCTTGTAGATCCTTCAGATTGGCCTCCACCGTGGGGTCCGGTTGATGCGCGGGAAAGCGGCTGTCCATGTCGCAATAGAGCGGCCAGACTTCGCAGCCCAACCGCCGAAACAGGGGGAGGGCCACCACTCCAGCGGTGCCATGGCCAGCGTCCATCCCCATTCTTAAAGGCCGGGGGAGCCGCAGATTTTGAGCCAGATAATCCTGGTAGACGGGGATCATCTCAAAAGATTCCACCTCACCGGGTCTGGTCACAAAATGGGCTTCTTGGGCTAGGCGATAAAGTACCTGAATTTCTGTTCCGTGAATGGTGTGAAAGCCATTGCAGATCTTAAAGCCATTAAATTCCGGCGGGTTGTGACTGGCGGTGATGATTACCCCGCCATCGGCCTGGAGATGGCGAATGCCGAAATAGAGGACCGGAGTGGGACATATGCCGATATCCACCACCCGACAGCCGCTGGCGGTAAGCGCCGCGGTCAGTTGTGTGCTCCATTCCGGAGAGCTGGCCCGGCAATCCCTCCCAACTACCAGCCGCCGTTTGCCTTGGCGCTGGAAATAGGCCCCCAGGGTCCGCCCCAAATGATAGACCCCCTCAGCCGTGAGATCCAGTCCCACCCGCGCCCGGATATCATATTCACGGAAAATCAAAGGATTCATGGATAATTTATTTTGGCATGGTCTCTGTTTGAATCAAAGATTCCCTTTATGCTTCTTAATTGGAAGGCAAAAAAAAGATAGGCTTACATAAAAGCATGGGCCGGGGAGTGGCTAATGAAATCTTTTTGAAAGCCTTTCAACCACTGTTCTGCCGATGCTGAACGAAGCAGTAGCCCCGGGGGATGGAGCATTAATCACGTTGATAATTCGAGAACGTTCCATGAAGGCAAAATCGTCCAATATCCGTCCCTCGACGGTCACGGCCTGGGCCCGGATTCCCGAGGGATAGGGCACCAGGTGTGCGGCGGTGACTTCCGGAACCAGGCGCTGCAAAGCTCTGACAAAAGCGGCCTTGCTAACGGACCGCCAGATTTCCCATATTCCTGTGCGCCAATACTTGGCAGCAATTTTAGCAAAGCCCGGGTATGTCAAACTTTCGAATAAATCCCGCAGATTAACATCACTCTTCCGGTATCCTTCCCGTGCAAAAGCAAGAACCGCATTGGGCCCACACTTTACTTCTCCGGATATCTTCCTGGTAAAATGCACACCTAAGAAAGGAAAACGCGGATCTGGAACCGGGTAGATTAGACTGCAGCAAAATTTCTCCGCCTCCGGGCTAAGCTTATAATATTCTCCACGGAAAGGAATAATTTTAACAGTCGATGAGTTGTGGCTCATTGACGCCACCCGGTCCGAGTAGAGTCCGGCGCAATTGATAACATAACGGGGATGGAATTCTCCATCGGCAGTTTCGACCAGAACTTCACCGGGGTTTTCCCTCAACCCGGTCACCTTTACTCCTGTTATGATCTGGTGTCCCTTCGCTTTGATAATGTCCGCCAGGCGTAAGCAGATTTGACTAAAGTCTACAATGCCGGTTTCCGGGACATGGATTGCTCTGATCCCTGCAGCGTGGGGTTCCAAATCCCGCAAGCGGTGACGATCAATAATTTCACATTTGACGCCGTTAGCCTGGCCCCGTTCATATATTGACTGCAAGGAGGCCAATTCATCTTCACCGACGGCGACTATTACTTTTCCGCAGATCCTAAAATTGATCCCTTCCCGAACACAAAACTCCTCCATGGTCATTTTACCAAGCCAGCAGTTGACTGCTTTGAAAGAACCCGGCCGGTAGTAGATTCCAGCATGCAAGACTCCGGAATTCCTGCCCGATTGATGGGTGGCCAGCCTCGGCTCTTTTTCCAAGATAGCGACTCTTTTCTTGGGGTAAAGTTCTAGGAGATTATACGCAGTGGCTAAACCAATAATGCCGCCGCCAATAATTAGAACATCTGGAGCTTTCATATAGGTCTATTCACCTGTAATTAGAATTTCCTTATTTGCAGCCTGCCTGACATTCCACAAATACGGTTGAGTATTTCCAAATGGCGCGATTAAAAATATTGAGGAACCGTTCAAAAGCCTGGGCTCTACCACAAGCATGAGCTATTGTTGACGCCGGCTTTCCGTTATGGGTGATCAACCCTTCCAGATATAAGCTGGCCCTGAAAATATTTTAAGAAAATAGGTATTTTTACCGATTGATTTTATAACCCTGAATATTTATTAATGAAACATGAATATTCTCTAATGCGAGAAAAGGAGAATACCATGATACTATCTCTGGTTGTTTTCTTTTGTTCGGGGGTTATCGTGGGGGTCTGTTTGGCCACGATTTTAATTTATTTTTGTGTAGATGCCTGCCATACCAGAAAGAATCAGGGAATTACCCCCTGTCTTGGAATCAAAGTTCCTAGCCCGAGAATAATAACTAAAAACCAGAAATTCTCAGTCGTGAATGGAGGGAAAACAACTCCCGCCATTTCTGAATCGTCTTATTTTCACCCAACTCTTTCTATCGTAAACGATTAACTTAAGAAAGGGTTACCAAACGTCACCGTATAATGATGAATTGAAATAGTAAAATAATTAAAGGAAGAAAGGAACAGTTGAGAAAGCTCCGGGGCAGATAAGATAACTTTGATAAATCATTTACGTTGCGTTTCGCAAGCTTTTACATCCAGAGCTAAGGACCGGGGCCGGTATCAGGAATGGTGATAACGGCCCCGGGGTCTTGTTATGCATGTTCATGAACCAGGCGGTTAAGACTCAAGACAGTCCGATACTTGATCAAGGACGCCTAAAGACTTCCGCAGCCGGTAAACGCCATTTTTATTTCATCATGAAACTTTCCTGATCAACTCATAAGCCCACCTATTGGCGTAAAATTCACCATTTAAGGTGCTGCTCTCTTCGGTGAGTGATTTGACATTACTGTATTTCGCTTTGTTATAATCTTTAATCTTCCCGGCCTGGAAAGCTTCGATAACCTGGCGCACGCCGCTCTCCACCGACCACCGCGGTTTAAAATCCAACATTCTGTGGATTTTATTGAAGTTAACCCGGTAATTCCGGCGATCGCTGTCGGTTCCCTTAATGATTATTTCGGCGCCGGGAACCATCCTGTGGATAATCTCACCCACCTGCTGAATGGTATAATTATTTTCATTCCCGCCCACATTCAGGATCTGACCATTAACCTTGGAAATAGGCGCATCCAACGACTGAAAAATAGCCAGGGCCGCGTCATCCACGTGAACGAAGGGCCGCCATTGGTCCCCTCCGAAAACAGTAATCTGGCCGTCCAAAATGGCCTTGGCGGTGAGCAAATTAACCACCAAGTCAAAGCGGGTCCGGCCGGATAGCCCAAAAATGGTGCCAAAACGGAGAATCACCGGATAAAACCCTTCTCCCATCCTTTCCAGTATTACCCGTTCTGAAGCAATCTTGCTGCGGGCATAAAGGGAGACAGGCCTGAGGCCGGAATGTTCATCCAGGATCTCATCTCCGGCGCCGTAAACGGAACAGGTGCTGGCAAAAATAAACCGTTTCACCCCGGCTCCTTGAGCCACCTCACAAATCATCTTGGTGGCCATCAGGTTGACTTCGATAGTCAACTTCTCATCCAGGGAGCAGGCCGGGTCTCCCACGATACCGCCCAGATGAATCACCGAGCCGACGCCCTGCATAGCTTCAACCACCTTATCTACCTGGCGGAAATCGGCCTGAATAATTTCCAGATTGGGATGATTTAGAAAAGGCGCGATGGGCTCAACCCCGAAGAGCAATAAATCCAAGACCCGGACATGATAATCTTTTTCCAGGAGCTTAGGGATCAGCGCCGAACCGATGTATCCGGCGCCTCCGATCACCAGGACTTTATCATTAGGGCCCTGATTAAGATTATCCGAGTGAACCCCATTTTCTTTCAATAGAATATTTTTCCAAAGCATAGACCACAAGCGGGAGGCGATCAGGAACAACAAGGTCAGGCACCAGGATACCAGCAGCACGCTCCGCGGCAATGATTCCATGGATTTAATAAGATAAGGCATCAAACCATAAGTTAAATAGGCAAGGGATACGGATTGCAAGATAATGATAATCTTGTATCTTCCCCGATAGAGACGGCCGTAAGTGTAAAAACCGTTAAAATAGAAGACTATAATGCCAATAAGAGTTATCCAGGGGGAATTGTGAGAATATATACTATACAGGTCGTGGATAACTAATTTTGGCGAACCGATGGCGGATTCCACATTAATCAACCAGATATACTGCAGAGCTAAAGCGATGATCAACGCGGCGTTGATCAGGAGAATATCCGCCAAAATTCGAACTGCAATCTCCATTGACAACCGAAATTTTAATGGGTTTTTCATAGTCTTCCTCCTTCGTCCATAGGTTCACAAACAGCAGTCAATGCAGCCGAGCGTGTTAATTGAAAGCAAAGGCTACCGATTGTCAGGTGGCCTGCAAAACATTGCCCGGCTTCATAGCCTTCCATGATCATGGTTTTAGCCAGCATGCAGCGGATACTGGGTTATTTCCAATGGAAAAAAACTGGTTCTCTTCCCCATATTTCTGATTTTATATTTTTATCAAACAACCTTATGGATAGCTTGAGCGTGTTCCTGGATTCGCCGAATAGCCCGGCAAATATTTAACGCAACTCCTTCTTCCATGTGTGACCAGATGGGCAAACTTAGGCTATGACGAGACAGCCACTCTGTTTCCGGTAAAGGAACCCCGTAGTAATATCCTAAGTAAGCAGTGTGAGCGTGTACGGGAGGATCGTAATAATTCCGGGTATCCACATTTTCCGCGGCCAGCGCCTGGGCCAATTCATCCCGGGTCAAACCAAACTGTTCGTGGTCTATTGTAATGGAAAAGTCTTTATAAGAACAGCGATTTCCGGGCAGTACTTTTTGAAAGGCAACCCCGGGAATAGAGCCTAATTCTTGGTGATAAAGCGCGGCTATCCGATTTCGATGACGGACCGCATCCTCTAATCCGGCAAGGCTGTATAGACCCATCAAAGCGTTAAATTCCGGCATTCGGGCATTAATACCCGCGAAGATGCTGTTATAGTGCCCGTCGTTGCCATATTCCCTGCCGATGCGAATTCTTTCCGCCAAGTCATCATTGTTGGTGGCGACAATGCCGCCCTCCCCCGCGATCAGTAATTTCGTGGGGCTCAAACTATAAACCTGAGCATCCCCCTGGGGACCTACAGGCACGTCTCGATAGAGAGAACCGAAGCCGTGGGCGGCGTCAAAAATCAATTTCAATTGGTGACGATGGGCAATTTCTTCCAATTTATCAATATCTGCTGGGTTTCCGAAGTTATGGACCGCGACTATCCCGCTGGTGTCGGAGGTAATTGCGCCGGCGATGGCCATGGGGTTTAAGTTGGTAGTATCTCTATCTACGTCCACAAAAACAGGACGCAAGCCTGCCCAAATTAAAGAACTGATGGTCGCCATAAAAGTGAAACTGGGCACTATCACTTCGCCCTGGAGATCCAACCCCGTATAAGCCAACATCAGGCCGGAGGTGCAACTGGAGACGGCTACCGCATGCTTCACCCGGAGATGGTCGGCCACCGCTTCTTCAAAGGCCGCCAAATACTTGCCTTTGGTAACCATACCGCTCGTCAGGATACTTTGAATGCCGTCAGCCATTTGCTCAAACTTCGGCAGAACAGGACGCACTATTCCGATTTTCACGGCGGCTACCGGGTCTCCGCCTAATATGGCAGGTTTATTTTTCAAACCAGAATTCCTCCTTGGTCTTGATTACGCGGGCAGGAACACCAACGGCCGTGACATTTGCAGGCAGGTCACGAACAACTGCGGCACCGGCGCCGACAACCGTCCATGGGCCGATGGATATTCCTTGAATGATTTTAGCCCCCATGCCGATATAGCATCCTTCCCCGACAGTGACATTGCCCGCCAGTTGCGCGCCGGGATTGATATTACAATAGGGACCGATTTTAGTATCATGGCTAATTGTGGCAGCTATATTAACAATAGAGTAATCCCCAATTTCGACATTAGTGCTAACAGCGGTTAGCGGAAACAACGTAACCCCCCGGCCGAGAGTAGCAAATGATGTTATATATGACAAAGGAGAAATGGCGTTAAAGAAGGATATTTTTATTGACTGTAATTTCTGTACTATACGCCGGCATATTGGCGGTGAGCCGATTGCACAGATGACTTCGGTAGTGGAGCGATCGAGATCCTTTAAAAGATTCAGATCTCCCAAAACCGGCAAGCCGTTGAATATATTACCATGCAACTTTGGATTATCATCAACAAACCCTTCAAGTCTGATATCTGTTCTTCCTTTTATCTGATGGCGCACGATCTCCGCAACTTCTCTCCCATGTCCGCCGGAGCCGATTATTATCAGGCGCTTCATTCATGCATCCCTCGCGCGTTACTTCCCAAGAATTCCTCCATAGTCGCGTGGCCCGGTTGGCTTATTCCCTCTTGCTTAAAAACCTTTAAAATAGTGAGGGCAATGATTCTTAGGTCCAGCCAAAGGGACTGGTGATCCACATACCAAACATCCAGTTTGAACTTATCTTCCCAAGAAATGGCATTTCTTCCGTTTACCTGAGCCCAGCCGGTAATCCCCGGTTTTACCTCATGGCGCCGCATCTGCTCGGTTGAGTATCTTTCCAGGTACTTCATGAGCAGAGGGCGCGGCCCGACAATGCTCATTTCCCCCTTTAACACATTGAACAATTCCGGCAGTTCGTCCAGGGAAGTGGACCTCAGGATTTGCCCCAGCCGGGTCAACCTCTCCGAATCAGGAAGAAGATCCCCATTGGCATCCCGGGCGTTGGTCATGGTCCGAAACTTATAAATTATGAAAGGCCTTCCGTATAGGCCTGGCCTTTGTTGGAGAAAGAATATGCCTTTTCCGAGTGACCAGCGCAACGCCAAAGCTATAGCCACCAGGATGGGTGCGCAAATAAGGAGGACAGTAATTGCCACTCCCATATCAATCATTCTTCTATATAACTCAATTTGCATAATGCGCAAGATGTTTAATCAACCCTTCGAACTGATTTGCATGTTTTCTGCGGTCAAAATGCGCCACGACATACTTACGCGCCGCTTTTCCCATGGCCCTGGCCCGGTCAGGATTATGGCTAAGGTTCCGGATTTCCTCAGCCAGCGCCCCCTCGTCGCCGGGAGGAACAAAAATCCCGCCTTCGGCCGCTTCAACCACTTTTCGGATTACCCCGTCAATTACTAAAATCGTGGGGCGACCTGCGGCCATATAGTCGAAGACCTTATTGGGGTAGGTAGTGCGAAACATCGGAATATCCTGGAGGATGGCAATGCAAGCATCGCTGGCAGCCAGTGCCTCCGGCACCCGTGACTTGGGGATTGCCCCCGCAAAGGTGATGTTGGTGAGACCGAGATCTTGAGCCATCTTTTCGAGCTTCGGGCGCTCTTTTCCATCGCCCACCAAAAGAAAATGGACCTCCGTATCAACCTGCAACCGTGCCGCCGCCCCCAATAACGTGGGGATATCGTTGGCCAAACCCAGGGCGCCGGCGTAGGTGACCAGAAACTTGTCCCCCGCACCCCACGAACTGCGCAGTCCATCACCTCGAGCCTCGGGATCGAACATCTCTGTATCAACCCCGTTGGGAATCAGGGTGATCTTAGCCGGGGAAACGCCTTTCCGAAGCAGATAATCCCGATAAGCAGGGGAGTTGACCAGCAGGTGCGCCGCCTGGGCGTATAAAAAACGTTCCAGCCGGCGAGAAAGCCAAATCAATGCCGGGTTCTTTAGAACCCCCATGCCGATGGCGAATTCGGGCCACAAGTCCCGAATCTCCAGGAGGAAAGGCCGGCGGCGCAGTTTGGATATCGCCCAGGCCGAAATCGCCTGAAATATCGGCGGTGAAGTCCCCATCACCAAATCGATTTCGCCGCTGCGAAAGGACGCTAATACGGACGTTACCATGAAACTGAGGAACGAAAAGACACGCCAAACGAAATTGCGGTGCAGCGAAGGATAAGTATAGGCGCGGCGAACTTTCACGCCATGCAAATTTTGCTCGCTAACCAATCCCGAGGTCCGGCCGGTTTCCTTCCCGGTCAGGTAACTGAGGTTGCTGGCGACGATGGTAAACTCATGCCCTTGTGCCGCGCAATGCTTCGCGAATTCAAAATGCCGGGTTCCGCCGGGCTCACCCGGCCCCACAAAGGCCTGATGGACCAAAAGAACTTTTATTCTTGGGTTCATCATGATGATAAAAGCTGGGTAAAGATATTATCCACGGTTTCAATGCCCCGGAGGAAATCCAGGCTGACATTCTCATCCGGGCCAAACATGGACCAAAACAGACAGGAAGTTGTATCCACGGACAAGGCGAGGGAGAGGGCCGGTTCACGATAATTATAGTAGGGTGAGTGCCATCCCCTTGCCGATGTTGAATCTTCTCTCACTAGAGATGCTTCCCATGGTTCCGCCGCTGCGCCCACCCGAAGAAAGAAGGGCCCGCCTGCGGTCTGCAAGGCCAGCAGGGAGCGTGTCTCATCCCAGACATAGGGCGCATCCGAGAGCAGCCAATGGAGTCTGTAATTGTGCTTGCCGGTGGCCTGCAACTTGTCCAGGATCAGCCATTTGTCATGGGGAAGCTGGAGAATGGCCCGACGATGGGATACAGGATTCTTGAGCCGTAGATAGCCGTCATGCTCACCTTCCCAATGCTTGCAAATCTCTGGGCCGCCATGGTCGAAACAAATCAATTTGCCATGCAACCAGGGGAGCCAGAGGAATTTGCCGACCCGATCCATTTGATCGAGCCCGTCCACGGCCACCGTGTTGTGATAACTGGTGTGCGCTAAGGAATTGTTCCAGGGGTCCGGAGCATTGTAACTGTAAGTTCCGGCATCCAAGGCGATATTTTGGCCGCGCCACCATAAATCCACATGGAGCATGTCCGCCTGCCCGGGACGATGGCGGTACGAGCCGCAGTGCACTAAGGCAAAGCTTTCCTCGCCCCGCAGCGAGTAATACCCGCCGCTGTGCGCCTGGAGATTCCTCTTTTCCGTCTGGGCCTGCGGCGCCTGCAGCGCCTCCGGCCCGAACATCCAAAGAATCTCCTCATCCCACGGCCCCTCGGGGTAGAGCCGCGTCCGGTGGCAGAGGTAATGTCCGGCTTGCAGGAGAGGACGATAATCCCGGTAGTCGCAGTTGCTTAAAGGCAGGACCAGGGCTCCGTCATTATGTCCGAAATTTGGCAGCCTGCCTGTGGCATTATCCTGCAACTGATAGAGGAAACTCACCGCTTTTGCCACTCTACCCATCAGGTGCGAACTGAAAGGCTTTCCGTTTAACTCTCCCAGACGTAACGCCCAGATAAAATCGTGCAACATTACCCGCTGGTAGTTCATTGAATGCTGGGAAAAAGCGCCGTCTTCGTAAATCAATTCCTCGGCCTGTCTTTCCAGGAGTTCTCTCCCCAACTCCAGCCAATGGGAAGCCCGTTTAAATTCCGGAAAGAGCAGTCCAATAGTCCAAAGCCCCATGGCCTCGCTAATGCCGTGGTTGTTCTTTTGGCTTAGAGCATAATCGATATTGGCCTCTATACGGTAACCGGAAACAGCCATCAGCCGGGCCAATTCCACCAGCCGCGCGGCACTCGTTGCCCGGGCATGCAAAAAGCCGTATAACCCGAAACACCAGGCCATCACCCGGAAACTGATTTCCTGGCCGCACTTCCAGTTGACCCCGGCTTGTGGTTGATTGCCGGCCTGCCAATCCGCAACCAGTTTCCAAAAAACCTCCGGATATTGCTCATCGCCGGTCCGCCAGTAAGCCCGCACCAGGGGGTAGACAAAGGAAAAGCGATTCAGTTCCCAGATCAGTTTTATATCTCCAAACCCAAAGTCGCTCAATTCGCTCCAATGCGCTTCCTTGGGCGCGGTTATCCCGGAATAGGGATTGCGATGCCAGTCAGGAGGAAGGCCGAGATGGATCGAATCTTTGCCGAAAAAGAGGAATGTCCCTGCGGAGGTTTCCCGTGCGAGTCTTATGGGGTCATTTTCTCCGGAGTCCCAATCTTGAAGAAGATGACCCCACTTGTTAAATTCTGCGTCAAAGAAGAAATCCGCGGCTTGGCTGCATCGATAAGCGGCATATTCCTCGAGATTTTTCAGCAACTGCGAATATTCTTCGAGAGGAATCTCCCGCCAATCAACGATCGGTGACTTGTGGCGAAACCATCCCGTATGGCGTTGAATCCCATAAAGCATTCTATAAATAACCCATTTTCCCCCCAGATGGCGTAGGAGGTTGAGCGCTGCTTGTGGCTGCTGGAATACTCTCATCTGAGCTGAAGTTGCAGGGTCAGTTGTTTAAGACTCAGAATTTATAATTCGAGATTACTTGAACAATCCTCTCCGCCGCCTTTCCGTCCCAAAGGGGAATGTCCTCACCTTTGGGCCAGTCTCCGGATAGGACCTCGTTAAAAGCGCTGCCGATCCGCGCCGGATCATTGCCGACGAGACGACTGGTGCCCAAGGTGAGGGTTATGGGCCGTTCGGTATTATCCCGGAGGGTTAAACAAGGGACTTTCAAATAACTCGTTTCTTCCTGCATACCGCCGGAATCGGTTAAAACGATTTTCGCACGAGCCATCAGGCAAAGATTGTGATGGTAGGGCAAAGGATCGATATACTTAAGTCCCGGGGCGCCGGACAGCATTTCCGTGAATCCATTGGTGTCAATGGCTTTTCTGGTTCTCGGATGCACCGGAAAGACCAGGGGTATTTTTTCGCTCATTTGCAGCAGGAGTTCGAGAATCCCTTTCAGAATCTGCGGGTCATCGACATTAGAAGGACGGTGCAGCGTCACCAGGCCGTATTCGCCGTTTCTCAGGCCCAACTCACGTTGTAATTCCAGATTGAGAGCCTGGGGGAGTTCCCGGGTAAGGGTGTCGATCATCACATTACCTACGTAGTAGACCTTGCCGTTGGCGATGCCCTCACGCTTCAGATTCTCAATGCCGCTCGGTTCCGAAACCAGGAGCATCTCCGATAAAATATCAGTCACCACGCGGTTGATCTCTTCGGGCATGGACCGGTCAAAGCTTCTCAAGCCAGCTTCCACATGAACCACGGGAAGACCCAATTTAACCGCCGCCAGGGCGCATGCCGCGGTGGAATTAACATCGCCGAAAACCACTGTTGCCACTGCGCCCCGTTCCAGCAAATGGGCCTCGTATCGCTCCAAAATCCTGGCCGTTTGCACTCCATGCGTCCCGGAGCCCACCTCCAGATGCACGTCGGGCTGGGGGATTCCCAATTGCTCGAAAAATACCTCGTTCATCCCTGGATCATAATGCTGCCCGGTGTGCACAATGCGCCAGACACAATCACTGATTTCACGCTCTTTGCTGATTGCCTGCAGGGCCCGGACCACGGCGGCAAGCTTCATAAAATTCGGGCGAGCTCCGGCCACCAAGTCTATTACTTTTTCCATTGCGAACTTCCTTCGTCTTAAGATGGACCTCGTTAGGGGCATCCAAGACTGCGGTTATTTCCAGCTTGCAGCTCAGCAACCAAGGCTAAACGGCAAAATACCGGCCATATTCGGCATCCAACTGGATCACCCGGTTTTCTTTGGCGGCAGTGACCGCGGCAAAACTGGCCAGAGTTACATTGATCAGTTCCGGCAAAGGGATCAAGGGGGGGCCTCCCTGGGAAACCCTTTCCACAAAACTGGCGAACTCCTCCGCATGTCCTTTATTTTGGCGAAAGGTCCCAAATTTCCGAAACCCCTTAAACCCATAGCCCGTGGTCCTCCGAAAATTTTCCATGCGTACCACCCTGCCTTCGCTGAAGATTTCCAGGGTTTCTTTGGGGTATTGCTTGGAACCGTTGGCGAAATAATCGACGTTGCCGATGGAGCCGTCCTCAAATTGCAGAATGATGGACATCTTGTCTTCCTGCACAGCCACCCCTTTTCCCATTTGAAAAGCGGCAACCGAGATAATCCTACTGCCGGTCAGATACACGAAGAGATCGATAAAGTGGCAGGCCTCGCCGATAATCCGGCCGCCTCCTTTTTGGGGGTCATGCACCCAGACATTGGGAGGAATAATTCCGGCGTTAGCGGTAAAATTCATGGCCAGGGGTTCCGAACGGCCCTTGAGAAGGGATTTCACTTTCTGAATATGAGCGGAAAAGCGGCGGTTGAACCCAACCATTAATTGCGGCGAAAAAGAGGAGTCATTTGGCCGGCCTTGAGCCTCAGCCCCGCTCACCTTCTGAACCTGTTCAACTATCAATTGCAGGTCCTCCACCGAAAGGCACAGAGGTTTTTCAACGAAGACGTGCTTACCGGCGCGGAGGGCCTGCTGCACCAGGGACGCGTGAGAGTTATGCTGGGTCGTTATAAAAACCGTGTTTACTCCGGGGTCTTGCCAGATTGCTTCCAGATCAGTGGTGGCGTTTTCAAATCCATATTTTTGGGCGATATAGGCGGCAGCCGCACTGTTGGTTCTGGCAGAAACATATTTTAAACGCGCCGTTGTCTTGGAAAGGGCCGGAGCCATAGTCATTTTGGCAAAATTGCCGGCGCCGATCATGGCCGCTGTGCAGGTCCCGGCAGGGCGGGAATTCGTCGGGGCAATTGCCGTGGTTCTGTTGAGGTCCACGACGTAGGGATATTCGAGGATTACTCCCAGAGCCGCCGGATCCTGGGTAATCTTCTTATAGGCTTCCCCAGCCTCCTCAAAGGCAACCCGGTGAGTGATCATGGCGGAGACATCCAACCGGCCCGTCGCCATCATGCTCAACACCGCCTGAAAATTGCGGTTCTCAGTCCAACGGACAAAACCCAACGGATAATCCTGTCCTTGCTGTTCATAGGGCTCGTCATACCGACCCGGCCCGTAGCTGCACGATACCTGAAAGGTCAGTTCCTTTTCGTAGAAATCGCTGCGCCGCAGATTAAGCCCCACCACGCCCACCAGGATGATGCGACCTCTTTTGCGGCACATCTCCGCCGCTTGATGAACAATCTCGTCGGTTTTTGCGCTGGCGGTGATAATAACCCCATCAACCCCCACCCCCTCGGTCCAGGACAGAGCCGCGGCCACGGCATCGCCGCTGCCCGGATTGCAGATCTCCGCGCCATAGGATTGGGCCAGGGTTAGACGATCGTCGCTGAGATCGACGGCCAAGACCTCACACCCGCTGGCCCGCAAAAGCTGCACCGTCAACAACCCGATCAAGCCCGCGCCAAAGACGACAAATTTTTCCCCAAGGGTGGGGTTGGCCAAGCGGATCCCCTGCAAACCGATGGCGCCCAGCACGGTAAAGGTGGCTTGTTCGTCAGAGACATTATCAGGAATCTTGGCGCATAAATTTCTGGGCACGGACACAACTTCGGCGTGCGGCCCGTTGCTCACCACTCTATCGCCGACGGCGAATCCGCTGGCTTTCGGCATCTTTGCTTCATCAAACTGATTAGGATGGCCCACCGCAACTCCCGCCAAAACTCTTTCGTCCGCCACCACGCCGACATTGCAATATCCCAGGGGCAGCGGCTCGTCCAGCCGCTTAAAGACTGCGTCAAGCGTGGGCATCAGGCCGTCGGTCTTCATCTTGTCCAAGACTTGCTTGACTTTATCGGGTTGCTGGCGGGCCTTTTGCAGGAGATTGGCCTTGCCGAATTCCACCAGCATCCGCTCGGTGCCCATGGAAACCAGGGAGCGGGTAGTGCGAATCAGGATTTGCCCACGACCCGGTTGGGGCACTGGGACCTCTACGAGAGCGGTCTCGCCGGTTTTCAGATTTTGAATGAGTTGTCTCATGCGGATTTTTCGTTGGGTTACAGCTATCTGCCAGGCAGATAGAAATTTATTTATTGTGTTTTTTGCAAGAAATATCAGGACGTCTGAAACACCTTTTTGAAAAGCATCTCTTTCTCAAACTCATTGGGATAGCTGATCAAGACCGCCCGGTACTTTCCTTTAAAGACAAAGAGACTGCCGGCGGCTGCGCCGATGATGCCATGCTGCTTGATAACGGCGCCGATATCCGCAAGGGACCCGGCGCCGCCGAGCACCGTTATGGGGATACTTATAACCTCCCGAATACGCTCTATCAGATTCAGGTCATATCCCTTCATGACGCCGTCCTGGTCGACGGAGTTGACCACGATTTCTCCGCAGCCGCTCTTTTCCATGGCCATGGCAAATTCCGCGGGGGTTTTTCCGGTAGGTTTCGTGCCGTTATGCGTGCAGATTTCATATCCCCCGTTAATCGAGCTTTTTCTGACGTCAATCACCACCACCACGCTTTGATTGCCGACCCGCTCGGCGATCTCGGGGACAACCGCGGGATTTTCCACGGCTATAGAGCTGAGAGCGATTTTTTCGACCCCAAGCCCAAAGATCCGCTCCGCCTGTGCCCGGGTCTTAATGCCGCCCCCATAACACAAGGGCATGCGACACTCCACCGCCAAATTTTCGATCATTCTGTAGTCCGGTTCGCTTCCATGCGTGGTGGCGTCGATATCCAGGACAATCAGCTCATCAACCTCTTTCTCATTGAATATTTTGACGGCGTTGATGGGATCCCCCACATATTTGTGGTCCTTAAACCTTACCGTCTTGTACAGCCCCTTTTTGTGCACCAGGAGACAGGGGATTATGCGGGGATATAACATGACTATAGCCTTGCAAAATTGTGAAGCAGCCGAATACCGTTCGCATGACTTTTTTCCGGGTGAAATTGCACGCCGTAAACATTTTTCCTGTTCACGGCACAAGCATATCTCAAACCGTACTCGGCCGTCGCAATTGTTTCAGTTTCATCAGCGCATTCGAAATAGTAGGAATGTAGGAAGTAAAAACGTGATTCTTCATTTAGACCATCCAGTAACGGGTTTTCTCGCACAGGCTTTATGGTGTTCCAACCCATGTGCGGCAGACGGGTTTTGAAGGGAATTTTTGAAGCGTCAAAGAGTCTTACCCGGCCGTCAATCCACTCCAGACCCGGCAACACCCCTTCCTCGCTGGATTTCGCCAGAATCTGCATCCCCACGCAGATACCCAGGACCGGTACGCCGTCCTGCATGACCTGCCTTTCCAGCTCCTCCCGCATTCCCGATTGATTGAGCAGCGTCATTGCATAGTCGAATGCGCCAACACCCGGGAGGATGAGCTTGGTGGCGCTGTTGAGGTCGCCTGGGAAGCGGGCGATTTTGGTTTGCACATTCAGGCGTTCGTAGAGGTTGACGAAAGCCCGGATATTACCCAAGCCATAATCGATTATGGTGATCATCTTTTAATTGATTTTTCCACGCCAAGAGCTCTGAGAATTTTCGCACCAATAACAAAGACCGAAACTATGTTTTTGTAGTCCCAGTAGAATTTTTTGGGCATGGTGAAATAGTGCCGCAACTCCTCAACGCTGATGTTCAGTTTGGTGGCAATGTAACTGAATTCATCGTCGATGGTTTCCGGGTCATACGCAGGCTTTTTGAGTTTTTCCAGCGCCTCTTCCCGGGTCATTTGTCCGGTCAGGATCAAGCTGGAATATTGCACCCGGCGCGTGTCGAAACCGAACCGCTCCGGGAGCCAGAACCCTTCGTAAAATTTAGTGAAACGAGATTCAAAATGTTTTTGCGGATAGGGTTTCCAACAATATTCCCGATGCAGAAATTGCATGGCTTCGGATTTGACATAGGGGACATAATTCAAAGGTTTGATGACCTTTACCTGTTTTATATAACGCAGATAGATTTTATGCTTGAAAATGGAGCTGAAAGGATAGGTTTCCATTTTAACTGTGCCGAATCGCCTGATAATGTCCCAGATCTGGGGCATGTCGGTGCCATAATACAACCACTCCATGGGATTGCGCACCCCTTCGGTCGATACGTTTCCGCCGTTGAGGATATATCTGATGTTGTATTTCTCGGCAAAGTTGTAAAGAGTGGCGATGAAGGCATGATCCTGGGGAATATCAATATGAGGCACCCCGGATTTGAAATATGATAGCTGAAAATCCCGCATCTCCTCCCAGTTGATGACCTCGGTGTACAAATCCAGGCCGAGCTTATCGACCAAAACTTGAATGTTGTTCACCGCAATTTCGGAGTTCCAGCCGCCGTCAACATGAAACACCAGGGGACGCAAGCCGAATTCCTTAACCGCCAGGTGCAGCATGTACGAACTGTCCGCCCCGCCGCTGAGGCCGAGTATGGAATCGAATTCCTGGTCTTTCCCAAAGGATTTGATCTTGTCGGCAATGGATTCAAGTTCCTTGCGGCTGCGAGCATCAGGATGCCAGTGCGGTTTTACGTTTTTATAAAAATCATTGCAGTGATCACAGACTCCTTTTGGGTCGAATCTTATCCTGGAGTCGGTCGTGTCCATAACGCAATTGGTGCAGATTTGATATTTCCTTTGGTTCATATTTACCATATTATTCCAATTCTGTCCGGTTAATTGATTAATAACAGTATGAAACCTCTTGGAAATTTGTTCAAACAGACAGGAGATATTGTTGTCATGGAGTTTGCAATGAGTTAAAGACCCTTTTTATAGATGCCAAGTATCTCGATTTAGTATATTTCTCATTAGCTGATTTTAAATTTTCAATAGCAATAGATCGCAAACTATTCCTCTCAGTGATCACTCTTTCAAGTGTTGAAACCAGCGATTCCACTGATCGTTTTTCGACTTCAAAGCCGTTCATTCTATCTCGGAAAACATTTCTGATGCCACTATGATTCGTCGTTATTACTACACAACCAGTCGCATATGCTTCTAAAATGCAAAATGGCTGCCCTTCAAATGGGTAATATGTTGGAAGACAAAACACATGCGCCTTTGAATAAAGGTTTTTCTTATGTAATCCAGAGACAGGGCCGTGATAATTAATATTTTTGGATTCTCTAATCTTATTTAAGAAAATCCTTTCCTCTTTCTTTGATACTAATTTCCCTGCGAAATCAATAACAACCTTATCTTTTAATTTTTCATCCAATTTGAGATAAGCCTCTAAAAGTTCCATGTGTCCTTTACCGTAGAGCATATTGCTCAAAAATAATATTCGTAACGGATCAACTTTATTGAAATTATTTGAAACTTCTTTTTCCGTTAAAAATAAATAATCATCTGCAAAATTTGGTATAATTTTTATTTTTTCTGGATCTGCTATTTCAGAGAACATGTCAAACTGCGTTTTTCCTTCGACTATGATCGCCCCCAGTCGGCTTAAAAAGTATTTATTAATCCAGAATCGAATCCCTCTTCTCTTTGATATAATATCTTTCATTCCAGCGCCACCTAGCATATGGATCACTAGACTATTTAATCTCTTCCTACAAAATAAATAGATAATCAAGTCTCTGATGTTGCCAAGAAATGATTCAGCTACAATTAGATAAATAATATCAGCAACTTTTCCCTTCTTCAAGAGTTTTTGAAGAGCATTTATGATATCAATTACTCTATCGACTGACAATACTCCAGAATTATGCTTTTTCTTGCTTAGATTAATCACATCCACAGGCGAAATGCTCTTTAGCTCGTCATATAATGTCTTTGTGTTAAGTGCATTTCCTGAAACGGGCGGAGGAAGCGGGCCGATTAGAAGAGTTTTCATTAAAGTCCTCTTATTACTCAGTGGAATAAATTAAATATTCGAATGTTACGTCACAGAATCCGTTTATTGATGAAAGAAACTTCTTCAAAAGAATCGGAAATACCAAATATTTCGTAACCATAGTCATTCAATTTTTTGATAGCCTCAATAGTTTTTAATTTCCCATTCGCAAATAATCTATCATGAAATTCTATCAATATTTGATTAATCGGTATTGAGCTTTCTAATATGCTCTCTAATATTTCATATTCCGCACCTTCGATGTCCATTTTTAATACATCTATCCTTTCATGTTTTAAATCATTAATTATATCTTTGAACGATTTCATTTTGACTGAAATATTTCGATTCTCATCAACATGGCTCTGTAAAACAAAACTGCCTGAAACATGTTCAGGATTTTTTGGGAGAAAAAAATTAATCACCCCGGTTTTTACACCTAACCCGTATTCGAAAAAAGTAAACTTCGATGACAATGATTGTTGTTGTGATTTAACCCAATTAATAGATTTAGGTGTTGGATCAAAGGCAAATATCTAGCAATTATGACTATAAATCACTGCCTGATCAAAAGATATATCCTCACCTATGCCAAAGGAATAAACTATAGAGTTACTATTTAAGAATTCAGGGCATATAAAAAATCCGCCATAATTATTACCATACCACTGTTTCTTTACAAATACCGATGGTTTTAAATGACCGTATCCCCTTAATAATTTTAAGCACCACTTGGCTTTGGATTTTATCACATCAATATATCCCCGAGATCTCTTTAAATTATTTTGATGATCCCGTGCAAAATAAGCAGTATTCACTATCTGCTCCACCAAATCGTTTGTCTTGAAACGACTCTCGATAATCTGCCGGCTCATGAGACCCATCTTTGTACATAGGCTTTGATTATTTAAAAGGAATTCAAGGGCATTTCTAAAGTCGTTATGATCTCCAGTCGACAAATGAATTCCCGTTGTTCCATTTTGAACCAAGTCATATTCCGTGCCGTCTGCTTGATGGACTATTACTGGCAATCCAAAGGCCATTGCTTCTGAAATCACAATACCGCCGCGCCCTGGAATCAGGAGAACATCAGCAGCTCGATAATAAAGAGGTAATTCCTCTCGAACTCTCCCAGGAACAAATACATTGGCAAGATTTTCATTTATGACGCGATCTCGAATTTGTTTTAGCAGCATACCAGAACCAAGTAACACAAAGTTATATTTTTCATTATCACACATTTTGACAAGATCGAGCATAATGTGTGGACGCTTTACCGATTCCAAACTACCAACGTAAAGAACAGTAAAACGTTCAGGTAATCCTAGCCTGTATCGCGCTTCTTGCGGAGAATCAATTAAGGAGTCAGAAAGGTTGAAAAACTTTTCAACATCACCAACATTGGTCCCTATAAATATCTTTTCAGGGGGTTGACCAAGCTTCAACAAACATTGCTCGCTATATGAAGAGTAGACAAGAAAAGCATCAAAAAACCTGCGAAAATACCTTTTTATTACAGATCGATAGCCTTCACCACCAACTTTAGACCAGCCTGGAAGAGAAATAAAACACCAGTGAACCAATGCCACACAATTATTGAAAAGATATTTATAAATAATTGCTTGAATGTAGCCCAGGAAATGGCTTTCACCCTCGCAGAGAATAACATCTGGATTAAATTTCCTTAAATCAAGGATCAACCCTTCATGCCAAGGTAAAATTCTCTCTCTTAGCTTCACAAACTTTGTCTTATATTTTTCATAGTTAATCCCTTCGAGGTTGGTGGCATTTTTCACTTTGCTCCCAGGAATGTCATCTCCTATAAACAACTTGGCGTCAATCCGCGAATCGGAAGATAAAGCGCTAAATAGTGCAATACGGTACCCTGGGCAGACTCTTTGCAATATTGCTAATCGCAAAGGGCGTTCTTGAGAATTATTATTAACCATGCACGGTATTCCATTTGTAATGTAATTAGTCATTTTATTACTCAGAGCATTTATTACGTAGCGCGTTAACTGTTAAATATTTCGCTCCAAAGATGGACTTGATATAGTCGAAACAGTAATCGCTCATATCTTGGAGAAGCAAAACATTTTTCCTGAAGACGAATTCGTATTTTTTTGCTAAATATCGGCCAATCCAAGATAGGTGAATTCCTTAGTTCCTCTATCATGGATAATTTTATGTTTTCCCCTATACTTGAAGAGAAGCCGATTTTTTTCCGATCTAGCACCTCTTTGAATGTACCATAGACCGGCAGAAGCCTTAGCGCATATTTGTTCATCCCATTCCAATACTTTAGTTTTGTAGACCTGCTGAATACAAAATCTATTAATCGGTGATCAAGAAAAGGCGATCGATTTTCGACGGAATTCTTCATTGAGACTATATCGCCATAAAACAATAAATTTTCTAAACCTAATCTGTGCGCGTGTATCAGGAAGCGATTTAAAGCGTCTCTGTTTTTATAGCCGTGGTCACTTTCATGTATTGAAGGTTTTACGCAGTCATCTTTATAAGGCTTAAATAATTGTCCATATCCATATATCCACTCCATTAGTCTTTTTCCTGGTGGTGGCAGTGTAATTCTCATAAATAAGATGATCCCAAAGACTATGCCAAATTTATAGAAATCTTTTAAGCAATAAAAGGCTTGTCGAAACTGACCTTTAATTAAGAATAAAAAAAAGAGCATCGGAAAATATGTCTTGTATCCACAAAGCATTTCGTCTGCGCCTTGTCCGTCTATAGCTACTCTAATGCCTTTGGAGGCAACCGATTCATAAAGATAATCTACGGAGACAATTGCAGGCGACGAGTGTCCTCTGCCCATGTGTTGCACCAATTGCTTTAGCCGATCACGATATTCAGTCGGATTATTCTCTTGTTCTCTGATTATTAGTGGCAAACCAAGTTTATCAGCTACGATTTTTGCGTATATGCTTTCATCGTCACGATCTGCCGACTTGTAATTAAATGCCGGGATGGGATTACTACCATCATGAAATTTTGCTGAATATGCTGCTACAATCGTACTATCAATTCCACCTGATAACAAAATGCTGAAGGGTACATCAGCCCGATTCCTTAACTTAATTGCATCTTGTAAAAGAGCATTAAAGTCGGCAAAAGAGTCATCATCTACTTCATGAATATCGCCTTGCCAGTAATCCCAATAACGATTATTCTTAAGATTGCCAGCTGAGTCACACACACAATAATGTGCCTTGGGAAATTCACTTATCGATATGAAAAAGGTACGTCCGTTCCCTTGATAAGTTCCCTCCTTGAGAAACATTTCGACCAGCTCAAAATCAATCTTTCGGTCTGAAAAGGGAACCAGTTGCTGCACTTCACTGGCAAAGAATATTGTGTCCCCTTTCTGCAATACAAACATCGGCTTTTGACCAAACCGATCACGTGAAGCTATGAGCGTATTTTGATTTTGATCATAGATTATAAGTGACCACATGCCATTAAATTTTGAAAAGCACATTCCTCCCCATTTATGAAACGCTTTTATTACCACTTCAGTATCTGACGTAGTTATAAATTGATATCCTAAGTCCGACAACTCGTCTCTAAGCTCAATGTAATTAAATATTTCACCATTAAACACCATAATAAGATTTTCATAATAAAATGGCTGGTTGCTTGCTTCGCCAATACCAATAATTGAAAGCCTAGTGTGACCTAAAAAACATTTGCTATTGCTAAAATAACCTAAATTATCTGGCCCCCTATGGGATACTATTTCTGTTGCCTGTATAAAATCGGATTCAGCGAACTCGCTTTTATGAAAATTAAATACCCCCAAAATGCCACACATAACTCACCTCCAAATCGATACCATAACCAGGCAACAGTCCCACACCCTCTGGACTTTTTTCCTGGAAGTTAAGTCAAGTGGAAGGTACCCTTCATTAGTAAACATTGTCAGCATTGATTTTAAAACGATTATTATCATCCAAAATTGTACCTTTAACCATATTCCAAATCCTATTATTGCGGATAATATTTTCGCGACTGGCGTATTCCTCAGGATCACAAAGATTTAACTGCGAAATCCTTATACCATATATCGTATAACCAGTTCCCATGCTAAGGGGGGTGGAGTTATATATATCATTATCTTCTATTGTATTTCTTCTTGCTCTGTTCCGCAGTTCAATTCCAACACCACCCATTTGGCAGAAATACATTCCCCAGTATTTCTTTAACTCATTGAAGGTTGCCGTGCCAAACCGAATTCCCGGAGTTATATACTCATAAGCAGTAGGGTAGGGCCAATATTCCTTGTTTAGAACCAAAATGTCCTCTTTACCTCTGGTTCGAGCATAATATACTATATGATCGGCCTTGGATGTTCTTTCATAGCTTATCAGGTTTCCTGGAAGAAAATCCTGGTCCATACCTTTTTTTTGGGCAATCCTCTTAATTGTTGCTGCCTGCATATTATTATTATATATTTTATTGGCATTGATGATATTGTCGTTAGAGCCATTGTATATAATTATGCCACTCTGCAAGTTTTGATGAACTTTGTTGCCTCTAATTTCATTCCTTAAAGCTCTTTCCATCCTAATTCCAATGATGTTGCCAATTACTTCGTTTCCATCCATTATACTATCATTAACACCCCAAAAAAAAGGGCCTTGCTCACTCCTTGTTATGTAATTTCCCACAAACTGAATCTTTACTATCATTGGTTGATCTGATTCATTATTTTTAAAATTGAAGGTTTTAGATATGAAATCATAGGTCCTTTCCCAAAACTTCTTTTGACCAAACCAATCTAATCTACAATTTGCGGCAATACTGAAATATCCACAGTCAGTTATATGATTATCTTTCACAAGAATATCATGACACGAATTATTGATAGATGTAATATAAATCCCGCTCCAATACCCTGAAATATTGTTATTAAGAATACGAACATTATTTGAGTCAGTCACTGTTATGGCGTTAGATCTACCTTTCGAGACCTGAGTTCCACCGTAAAAGGCAATTGGCTGTGAAGGGTCATTCGGATCTACACTTTTTAAAGAAAGTCCTTTAATCGTAACGTCTTTTGAATTTTTAATATGAATAACTGGGTCGGGGGATAAAGACAGGATTTCAACTTGGCCGTCGCATGCTATCTCTCTTCCTTCCCAGGCGTCATCAATCATGATAGGCCCGGTCAATCCGTATCTGCCTGCAGGTATAAGAATCTGTTTTTGCCCCGCTGCTACCTGCTGATCAATCACAGTATTAATTGCCGTTAGGGTATTTCCTCCATAACTGACCGTCTCGCACAGTAGCGAGATAGAAAAACAGATGAGAAAAACTTGTAACTTCCACCTGAGGGTCATAAAACGCAATCCACTCTGCTTTAGGACGATAATTCCTTAAAGATCATCGTGGTATTAACAAATATTATGAATCATGATAGCATGAGGGCTGAGCGGAAAACATTTCTAATTGCTTCCATATTGCAGGAATCTCTGCAAGCGATCATGTTTTTCTGAAATTCTTGATATCTTGCCGACAAATCAGTAGCGAGCAAGGGCTCAAACCAATCCGGATCGGCGTAATCTACCAGAAATCCCATGGGTCCGAAGGCCGCGAAAAACTCGTTGTGAGGAGCCATGTCTTGGGCGACGACCGGCGTACCTGAAGCAATGGCGTCGCAGAAAGCGCCGCTGAGCGTTCCCTCATAGTCTTTATCATGCGTCATTAATATCAAGGCCGCTTCACTAAAAAGACGATAATACTCGTCTGCCGGAATATACCCGAAGCGTAATTCAACGTTCTCCCTAGACTGAAGGAAGGCCTCCGTCTCGGCCGCGGTATTGCCGTTCATGGCGAAAAAAAGATACTGATACTGGCGGCCGTGGTCCATCTTGATAAGATCGACAATTGGCGCAACCCGTTTATGCGGAGACTCCGGCCCCAGGAACAAAACCATTCGTCTCTTCTGATCCAAAGGGATACGAAGGCGCGAGGCGGAGATTTGGTGAAAGGGTTTGATAAATATCCGGTCCGGGTTAATCCGGGGGGTGATTTCCCGGACTTTTTCCACCTCATGTTGTGAATGAACGATTACCGAGGCGGCGCGCTGAAAAACAGCCCGGAGAAAAAAGCGTCCCAACACCGGGTTGCGCTTGAGCCTGTCGGGGCGCAGATTGTTGGTGACGATCAGATGCACCCGCTTGAAAGGATTGCGGAGCATAAACAGCAGGACGGAAACTTCTTCAAATGATTGGAAGATAATATCCTGAAAAGGCACCGCTGACAGTGACAGAACCAGTCGGAACAACCTGGGGCGATCCGATCGCGCCTTAGGGTCCACCGGGGGGATATCCCAGGTATTGACTTGCAGCCGGCGCCGGAGATTGGCGGCACTTTCTGGGGGAGTGGCTGCCAGATATTCTTGTGTCAAAGGTTTGATGCACTCGGTAAGGAAAAAATCATCGTCAAATAGATGACACCCTTTAGTGGAAAAAGGATCCACAAACAAAACCGAGGGTGCAGTGCCTTCCTTAAGAACTGTAGGCTGGGCTGTCATCATTTCCTTGCGCCGGTCAGATAAATTGCCAGGCATTTGCCTTATTCAATCACCCGTAATTGCGGCTGCGGCATGACAAACCGGGCGCCGCCGGCTAAAAGTTCTCTTTCCCGCTCCGGGAAATACTTAATAAAAAACCAGGGAAACGCCAACAGATAGTCAGGTTTCATGGCCCGCATTTTTTCTTCGCAGATAATGGGATGGCGGTGCCGATGGTTGCCGATGGTAACCAGACCATATTCATATTTCTTCGAATTTGCTTCGGCGATAAAGGGGAAAGGATTTTTCTTCCTTACAATGGTTGCTTTAATTTCAAGAACCCCACCAGGTAATCTTCGTTGTCTTCTTCAAATACATATCCCAACTTTTCGTATAACTGCTTGGCGCGATGGTTGATTTTGTTCACTCGCAGACGCATATTGACAGCCCCCTTCAGGGTGGCGACTGCATGGAGATAATGCATCAACAAGAGTCCAATTCCCGCCCCCCTAAAGACCGGATGAATCGAGATGCCCAGGCTGGGTATGTCATGCCCTTCATCCCAGCCGCGCAGCAGGCCATACCCTATCATCTTCCCCTTATAGACAACCAGAGCATAAAAATCCTTCCCAGGGTAATTTGCAATGATGGCCGCTTGCTCGGAGGTGAAGGGATGCGGTTGGAAGAAATCTCCCTCTTGGGCTTCCTCTAGTATTTGAAAAAAGTCTGCAATTAATCCTTCCATCTCTGGTATCGCCGGGCAAATCTTAAGGTCTTGGTTCATCCATCCGCCCTTTTTTCTGGAATCTTTTGCAAGGTTTCGCTGATAAAATCTACCTCGCTTTCGAGGATATCGGTGGAAGACGGCAGATACATGCCCACTTCACTGAGATGTTCCGCAGTCGGGCACTTGTCTCCGCGGCTGCTGGACAACTCACGGTATGGAGGCAGTTTATGCAGAGGAAAGTAAAACGGCCGCGACTCGATGCCCTTCTTGGAAAGGGCGCTGATCACTTGGTCCCGGGAACAGCCGAATTCTTTCTTATCGATGGTGATGGCGAATACCCAGGGACAGGAAACCGCCCATTCCGCTACCGGCCGGAAGTAAATACCAGGGGTGCCTTGAAGATTGTCCGCGTAGCGTTTGAAGGCCTGCCTTCTCCGCTCCAGGATTTCATCCCGGCGCTCGATCTGGGCACAAAGAACCGCGGCCTGCAGGTTTGTCATCCGGTAATTGAAACCCGTCAAGGGATGGAAAAACTGGCGTTCAGGATCCATGCCCTGGCTCCGCACCATACGCAGCCACTTGGCCAGTTTCGGGTCATTCAGCGTAATCGCGCCCCCCTCGCCGCAGGTAAAGATCTTGCCGACGTGAAAGGAGAACGTCTCGAGATCTCCCAGAGAGCCCACCGGTTTTCCTTTATAAGTGGCCATGTGAGCCTGGGCTGCGTCGCAGAGCACCCAAAATTTGTATAAGTCCGCTATCTTCCGGATGGCATCCATATCGGCCGGGTGCCCGAGCAGATGGACGGGGATGATACCTTTGGTACGCCGGGTAATCGCGGCCTCGATCACCGTGGGGTCAATACACCAGGTTCCCGGATCTACATCGACAAACACCGGTTCGGCGCCTACGTAGCGCACGGCGTTGGCGGTGGCGACGTAAGTCAGAGCCGGAACAATAACTTCGTCTCCAGGACCCGCCCCCAGGGCCAAGAGCGCCAGGTGCAGCACTACGGTGCCATTAAAAGCCGTGACGCACTCCTTTGTGCCGCAAATCTCCGCCCATTCCCGTTCGAATCGCTCCAGGTATGCCCCCGCGCCACTAATCCACGTGCTACTGATAGCATCCCGAACATACTTCTCCTCGTTGCCGTTCAGGCTGGGGGCCATTACCGGAATTCGATTCATACCCATTGTCCTACATCAAAGAAACTCAAGCCATCTGGCTTATAATAGGCATTCATTTTTAATCCATTATCTTTTTTCATCATACATTAGCATAAGGCGTGGTAAATGTGATTGCCGGAAAAACTCTTACCAACTCCTTAATACCTTCTTCGATAGTGATTTCGGTGGTATAGCCGAGTGAGTTAACTTTATTGTAACTGACAACATAATTCCGCTTATCAGCATCCTCGCCGACATCGGCGTAGTGTATATAGTACGGCACAATAGTATTTATTAACTCGCAGATATCTTTTTTGCTGTAGTTCATTTTTTCAGAACCGATGTTATAAATTTGCCCCTTCATCTTATCCACATTATCGATTCCGAACAAAAATGCTCTGCCCATATCATGAACATGAATGAACGTACGCATGAAATGTTTTTCGTAAACAACCAAATAGCCCTCACTGTAGGCCTTATAGGTGAAATCATTAATCAATAAATCCAGCCGCAACCTGGGAGAAGCCCCAAAAGCGGTGGCGAATCTATAGGCAATGGCCGAACATTCCTGCAAAAGCATCCTCTCGGCCATTGTTTTCGTTTCGCCGTAGAGACTCAACGGGTTTAATGGCGTATCCTCAGTGCAAATATACTGCACACTTCCGTAATTACTGCCGGTAGACCCGTAAAACACAATTTGGTCTTTGGAAATTGCGTTAATAAGGTTCCTTGTACCTTGAACATTCACTTGTTCCGCCAACATTGGATCTTTCCGGCAGGCAGGATACCCGACAATCGCGGCTAGGTGAACAATCATGTCGCAACCGCTGATCGCTTCTTTTACTTGCTTCTCATTCCGGATATCCCCCTTTTGAAACTCAAAATTAGGATATCGAAAAAACGGGAGCAACTGAGTTCCGCCGAATAAAAGGTTATCCAATACTCTGACTTTAATTCCCCTTTCCGACAGAAGAGGGATTAAACTTGTTCCCACATATCCGGCTCCACCTGTGACGAGTATCTTCATTTATTAATCTCCTTTTAGCTTTTTCATCTGCCTTATATTGCCTTCAACCGGTCAGTCCAGTTTGTATCATTAACGACGCAAATTTTCCTCTGAGGATTTTAACAGGCCTTTCAAGTGAATTACCACAGCCGCCACAAAGAGTATTAAAGCGATGCCAAGGGAACAGATCACTGAAATTACTGCACCTATGCCTTGCATCCGGGGGATTAGCAGATAACTCAGGGTAATGCTCAGAACCCCGACAGTCGTTATCAGAGTGAAATATACGATCTGCATCCGGCTTGATATGATGTATTGGAGCACTGCCAAATAAGGGCCGAATATTATCGGGTAGATTCCGAAAAGGCGCATCGTTTCGGCGGCATTTGCATACTCCGGGCGGAAGAGCTTCAGAATATATTGAGGCGCTATTAGAAATGGCAATCCCGCCATAAATCCTATCGCGGTCATGAGAACGCTGTATTTGAGGAGAAACCGAATGCGTTCGTGCGCAGTTGCTTCCGGCCGCGTATGCCGGGCGGTGGCTTCGGCGCCGATACGACCGGCTTGGGCCAGAAACAGCAAGGCAAATTGCGTGGTCTTCCAGGCCACATTGTACATTCCCAATTCCGCGCTGCCGGCATACCATTTTAAGATGATCTGGCTCATATAATCGATGGACAATCCCGAAAGGACGGCCAGCCAAATCCAGAAATTTGACCGCACGATAAAAGCAGTCGCAGAATAACTGCCTTGAACCGGTTGGAAATCGATGCGCGGGAAAGCCCAGTAATATTGCAGGAAGAGGCCCGCGAAAACTCCCGCCATCATGAATGCCCCCACCAGTCCAATCGATAAGGTCAAGAAAGGAAGGAGCACCGCAGCCCACACCAAGGTGAAATAAGTGCATCTATCTATCATTAAAAAAACGGCATGGCGGCGCATTTCCTGCCAGGCGTCATAGACGCCTTGGAGTTGGAACCCCGGAATCACCATGGCGAGAATTACCGGAACCATTCCCCATGAGAGTCCAAGGTTGTGATTGAAGAATCCGAAAGCAATGACCAGAAAGATAATGAACAGGACAAAAAGGGTCGATCTCAATAAAATGGTGGCTTTTAGCAGCTCGCCAAACCGCTTCGGAAAATGCACCAGCTCCCGCACCAGCGATTTCTCGAGACCATATTGGATAAACATCAGCCCATAGGTGCCGAGGGCAATGGCGAAGGCCAGATCGCCGAATTGTTCACGGCCAAGGGTGTTGGCAACCATTATAGTCGTAACAAAAGACAAACCAGCGAGAAATATATTGATGCCTACCAAAGAGGAAAGCGTCTCAATCAACTGATGGCTGACAGGCACTTTCTCTAAAATCGCAGGAAGAATGTTCCGAAGTCTGGTAGTAAGATTCATCATTTACTTAACTTGAGAACTGGCGAGTTGAAGTTTATTAAGGTTGTCGCCCAATAGAATAGTGTCTTGCAAATTCAATACAAGTAGCGATGACGAGTCCATTAAGGAACAGCCCTTTACCGGACCAGGTCATTTGAAATATGGCCGTAGGCAGAAACGCCACCAGGCCTAGCATCAGCCCATGAAGCATTAAGGGCTGCCCGGGGGCAAACATGTTTTCCCTTCGGAAAATCTTATACATAATGTATCCCGGGATAACCCATAAGGTGGAAATTAGTACTAAGCCCACCAGACCGAATTTCAGGATCATCTGGAAAATGTACTCATGAGCCCGATAAAACCTGCCGCTTTCAAGGCTGTATTTAGGATAGGAACTCTTCAGATTAACGGGATAAGGGAGGACGGTGTCATCGTAGTATCCTCCATAACCGACTCCCCATAAGTAGGCGTAGCGTTTCCGAATAGAATCCATCACATTTATGATTTCGGCGTAGCGAACTTGGTCAACCCGGGAAATGATGTTATCTTCTACTAGCATAGCAAACTTATCGATGGGTCGCCCTTGTCCAATATCTACGAAGCGCAGGCCAACAACGTATAAAGTATCTGGATTTACCTTGCTCAAGGTCCAGATCGAAGCGAATGTCAGAGTCGCAGCTATTAAGATAACTGAAAAGCTTCTGCGGATGCCGAGGATTAGCAATAACACGACAAAGCCCAATACAAAGGTGATCCATAAATTGCGGGTGCCGTAAGCTACTATAAGGAGAACGGAAGGGATGGTAACGGCCATGCCGAGAAGCAGACGCTTCTGCCTCCAGATCATGATAATCCCCCATAAGGCGAGAAAAGCAACCGCCCCTTTCGCCGAATCCTCACTTCCCCGAGTCACACCTTCAGCAATAGCAGGGCCAATATTCATAACAACATAAAACAGGTCCAACAAATGACGGGCAAGCAGGACTCCGACAAAGGCAGCAAGCGCTTGGATTAGAAAGGATGGAGATTTTTTGAAGATGGACAAGAAAAGGATGGTGCTGGCAATCAGCATCACACTGAACTTAATATCAGTCACCGCCTCAATTCCTGTATAAGTGATAAAAGATCTTGAAAAACCTCCATAAAGAATCCCATAAATGATCCCAGTAAAAACTGGGACCGTTGCAAACCAAAATATCGCTCGCTTTAGAAGAGGGGGATTCGTTAACTTTCCAATTCTCAGTAATTGCACAAATAGGCATGTAAATATAATCCAGCTTGGATTGATGAAACCCCATTTCAGCTGCCAAATTGATGCTGTGGCATACCCGAAATCATCGTCTGCTATCAGGATGCCAGAGGACACAATATCCTGGCCGACAATGGAAAGTATAAGCAATAATAATAAACCATGCCTGAGAGGCATGAAGATTGTGCTCAAAAGCAGACCAGCCAGAGCTAACCGGGCTAAATAAAAATATACTCCCCAGGTGATGGGCACGTCTGAAATAATAGCGAGAACTAGACCATAGGCAAAAAACTGCACGACTCTCCAACCATAGTTTTCGTCCATTTTATGATAAATTGTCACGTCGATACCACCAGAATTCCAAGGTGCTAATGCTAGTCTCCGGCATGCTATTTGACCAAAAGATTGTCAACAATTAAAAGGCGCCCCTGATTAAAGCATATCCCAAGAATCAGAAAATTCCAGAGCCTTTCTTGGACCGGATGGCTTATAGTTTAAGGAGCCTTCAATCACACATAGCTCCTGAATTTAATCCGTATTAGGTCAGCAAGCGATCAAAATGATCCAGCTATCAATTCAGCAGATGAGTTGCTTCAATAATCGATCCCCATGCATGTTATACATGTTGTCTCTTTATTTGGCAATATCTCCATAATATTTGGAATAACTTTGATATTGATAGTAGTAATAACTGCCATAGGTTTGGCTGTAAGGTCCCACAGCATTTAACACGACCCCCAGCATGGGAGCTTGGCTGAGGAGCTGGTGGGCCATCCGCCCGGCGCTTCGGTGAGTGAAATTATATCGGGTCACTAAAAGCACACCGTCAACCTGCATGGAGACAAAACGGGCATCGGCGAATCCCAAAACCGGCGGGGTATCGATGATAATGTGGCTGAATCGCTCCCGCAGTTGGGTTAGAAGGTCTTTAAATGCTTCGGAATTCAAGAGATTGGTGGGGCTGGGAGGCCTAGTTCCCCCGGTGATAATGGTCAGGTTGGGAATCTCTGAGGTCTTAAGAATCTCTTCCAGGGAGGCGCTGCCGCTCAGGTAATTGCTCAAGCCCGGTTGGAGATCCATATCAAAGATATTGTGGATTCTGGGTTTTCTCAGGTCGCAGTCGATTAAGACTACCTGTCGGCCATTTAAAGCGAAGGATTGGGCCAGATTGGAGACCAGGGAAGTCTTCCCCTCCGAGGGATTGGGGCTGGTCACCATGACGGCGCAGGGAGGCCGGCCCGAAGCGGAGAGCATGATGGCGGAGTACACGTGACCTATGGCTTCACTGATCAGAGACTTGGGTTCCTTGTAGACGATTAGATCCAGGTCCGCGGCTTCCACCTCGACCTTTCCGTCTCGTTGCAGCCGGGGCAGATAACCTCGTATGCCCGAAATCTGGGTTTTTTGTCCCCCGGGCAGGCCCATGCTGCCGTTGCCGCCCAGCCGGGGCACCATGCCCAAAGATGGCAGGCTGCAGGCCTTCTCCAGGTCATATAGGGATTTGATGGAGTCGTCCAGGTGCTCCAGCAGGAAGGCCAACCCTACACCCAGGGTTAAGCCTATAATCATGGCGAGAGCCAAGTCTCGCATCTTTCTGGGTTGGAACGGCCTATTGGGCTGCTGGGCCGGATCGATGATCGCAATGTTGGAAGGCACCATGGTGCCGGCGATATTGGCTTCTTTGACCCGGGCCAGCAAGGCCTGATAGAGCTGCTCGCTGGTCTGCGCATCCCGCTTCAGGATTTGGAACTCGCTTAAGTTATCCTGCAGCTTGGCCATCTGCCCTTTTTGGGCAGCGAAACTGTCGCTAAGGAGGCTTTCCGTCCGGCTGGCTGCCTCGTAATCCGCCTTAACGCTCTCCTGCAAGCGTTGGACTTCGGCCTTCAGGCGGGCTTGTAATTCCAATATGTTAGCTCGTTCGCCCATGATCTCCGGGTGCTCGCCCCGAAAAACCTTGCTCAAGGCCGAGACCTTGGCCTGTTGGGCCACCAACTGCTGACGTAGTGATGCCACTAGAGGATGATTGACGATTAGGGGGGCATCGGGGCCTTTGTCCTTGATCTGTTGGTATTGAGCTTCCTTGGCCATTTTCTCGGCCTGGGCCTTAGTGAGCAGCGCACTTAGGTCGATAAATTTTTGGACAATGACGTTATCTTTATCTTCCAGGCTGTAGATGTCTTTTTCTTGCCCGAACTTGTAGAGTTTGTTTTGGGCTTCCTGGACCTTAGACGCCATCTCATGGAGCTGCTTATCCAGCCATTTCCTGACGAGGCTGAAGGATTCGTTCCGCCGGTCGATGGAGAGATACATATATTCATCGGCAATGGCGTTCACCACTCTTTCTGCCATAACCTTGTCCGGCGATTGGAAGGCCACTTCCACCAGAAAGGAATTCCTCACCGGAGTGACCTCCAGCTTTTTCTGAAAGGCCTCGATCATGGCCTCTTGAATCTGGGTTTGAGTGAGATCAGGGTTATCCTCCCAGATTTTCCTAAAATCCTCATGCTCTTTTAAGTTCAAGGCCTGAATCACCCTCAGGGCCAGGGAACGGCTCTGGATGATCTTGTATTGGGTCTGTTGGAATTTTTCCAGGGAATCGCTGCCGGTGAGTTTGGAGAGCTTATCGTCCACCGACACCAGGGATCCCGGGTTATCCTGAGTGATTTGTAGCGTCGCCGTCGTGCGCCAGATCGGAGTTCTCAAGAAAGTATAAAGAGCGGCCAGAATAAATACGGTGAGAAAGGTGCCGATAACCCACCACTTACGCTTCATTAAGATATGGAGATAATCTCTGAGACCACGGTGGTCCGGGTGTTCTCCGTAATAATCAAGGGCTGGCGGCGCTGGCAAGGGGGAGGCCGGCGGCGGATAGGGGGGTACAGCCATAGGGTGCTGGTCATTATGGGACATCAAATGCCTCTTCTTTGATTTTATGTAGTTTAGGTTTTAAAAAGCTGCCAAGCTGTAACCCCCGCTAAGGGGAAACAGATTTTTAATCAAATAGAAAGCCTTTTTTATGCCACTTTCTTTGACTACCACCACGTCGTTGTCTTTAATTGGGATATCAGGATCATTTCTGGCGAAGATCCTGCTCAGATTAGTATTAATGCTTATGGGATTGCCCTGATCATCAAAACGCATAATGATAATATCTTGGGTTCCTAGCATCGGGTCGACATCTCCAGCCATAGCCACGGCTTGTGACACGGTCAGGTTTTCTTTAACCGTAATATTCCCCGGTTTTTTAACCGCCCCTAAAACGTAAGCCGTGCCAGCGAAAGGCACGTGAACCACATCACCATTGCGCACCATGACGTTCAGCTGAGGCTCCTGCCCGCTGACCAGTCGACGGAGGTTGATTACCAGAGTCTCGGTTTTCGAAGCAAAAGGCTGGTTAGAAGTTCCCGACTTCTCTGTTTTGGCCGGGTCAGTGGTGGGCTGTTGACGAATTACATTAACCACGTCACCGGCTTGGACCCCGCCACCGCCGGTTGGTAAACCTTGGCTCGCAAAACCGCCGGCTAAGGATAGGACTTCGATTAAGCTGCGGGGGCCTATGATTTCATAGGATCCAGGCTTGTTTACCGCGCCGGTGACCGCTACCCGCTGGTGGCGAAATTCCTTGACTGCCACCGTAATCTGGGGATTGACCAGGAAGCGAGCATCGTATAATTCGGTGAGACGCTTTTCGATCTCCTGAGGGGTCATACCTGCCACTTTCACTACCCCCACCATGGGCATGGTGATATCTCCCTGGCCACTGACTCTAAGTTCCCGGTTGAGTTTATCCTGACCATAAATTTCGATGATCAACTGGTCTTCCGGCCCCACTTTGTAGTCTTTGTAATTCATCGCAGGCGCCTGGGTAGCCTGAGCCATTAACTGAGTTTGCAGGTGTTGATTGGGATTTGGGGCCGGTCTCTGGGACAGGGCCTGGGCGGTTATGATTTGCTGGGAGGGGCCGCCGCAACCCCATAACAGACTTAACCCTAAGAGACTCAAAAAAATTGCACCCCAGTTATGGATTAGGGTAAGAGTTCTTGCCCCGGCTGATAGTACTATCCCTAACTTATCGGGCATGTTTCGCCCCCCTCAACGGTTTGGTTATGATATTAATTTTGCTATCTTTATTCTTTATCGGATTCTCTCCGAGAAATAATCAACAACGACATTATAACTATGCCCACGAATACGCCAATTACCAGGCCGCCATAAAATACGAGAAGCATCATATCATTCTCTCATAATAGTAATAAATGAGGCGGTAAAAAACGTTAGATTTTATGGAAATATTGGTGCTGTCATTTGTTAAAAGAACCTTTTTTCTTTTTAAGCATGGATTCGTCAGAACTGTTATCATCCTCAGCTTGCTTTCTCACCACTCTTTTTTCATGGAGAGACTTTAATAAATATCCGTCTAAAAATGACCCTGAAGCCGCGGGGCGGTACTGATTATTTCCTTGGAAGCTCACGCTGCTTCCTGGGCTACCTGCCTTCAGGTTGGCCGGAGGCTGGATTTCCGGTTTGCGCTGATTTCCTTTAAAGGAATGAGGCGTTTTCTTTGAGTTGGTGATCAATGTTTTATTGCGGGTTTGGCCCAAAGTTTTATCTTTGTCATTATTAATGTTGATTGCTTTGAGGGAGGAATCGAGACTGGATTTAGTATTTTCAGGTGAATATGGTTGCAGAAACGGCTTCTCCAATTCCTTGGGAGACGTATCGCCGGGCTGACCCCATGCCATCGAGCTGGTGCTTACTAAGGCTATTAAGCATAGGGACATGAACCGGCCTTTACTCATTACCAGCGCTCCACCGCATCGTCATCCAACTCTACGGCCACCGAGCGCTGGAACAGTTCCACCGAGACGATGAGACGACGTTTTTTCTCCTTGCGTCCTTGGATGACACCGACGGTCCCGGCCAGAGGGCCATCCAGCACCCGTACGGGAACCTCGGTTTGCAGGTAGGGACAAGGGTAGAAAGGCTGATTGCTCTGCATAATGGTCCTGATGGATTCGACCGTTTCCTTCGGCACCGGTGTAGGTCTGCCGTTGCCTAAAATCCGCACCATCCCGGGGGCTTTGAGAATCGCTAAATAATCGTTTGTATCAAGGGTCGTATGCACAAATAGATAACCAGGAAACAAGGGGAGTGTGAGTAGGAGCTTACGGTCACGCCGGCGGCTATGCATAGTCACGAGGGGCAGGAGAACATCCAGCCCATTTTTCCGCAGAGCCTTCTCTACCTTGCCTTCTTGGCGACTCTGGGTATAGATTGCATACCAGAAAGGGGAAGGGGTGCTCTGTTGGCTTCCCGTTTCTTTATTGTTTTCGTTTTCCATAACACAGCTCCGCTATCCTGAGCTACATCTCAGTTTTGCCAAATAATCGCTATATTAATGGGTTATGCCTTAATTAGGCAGATACTTCAGGAACCGAATGAGTGGCAAAGCCTTCTGTTTCAAGAAACCAGATCCACTTCTTCATCCAGTTCCACGGCCACAGACTGCCCTAAAAGTTCCACCCCTACAGCCAAATATTGTTTCCCTGATTTACGGCGAAGACTGCCCGTGGCGCCGGCAAGTGAGCCTCTAACAACCCGCACCCGGCGCCCTGACACCAAACCGGGCCAGGGATAAACGGTTTTACCGCATTCCACAATAGACCTGATAGAAGCTATCGTTTCAGCCGGTACAGGGATGAAGCATACGCTGGCAAGCACAATACGCGCCACCCCCTTATGCCGAACGATAATATCAAAGGTCTCCTTATTCATCTTGGTGTAAACGAACAGGTAGCAGGAAAACAAAGGGACTTTTAAAAGCTTAAACCTATCCCGCCTGCGACTGCGCACCGTAATTCGGGGGACAAAGACATCCAGCCCCTGGGCCCGAAGGTCCGACTCGACTTTGGATTCATGCCGATTGCGGGTATGGACCGCATACCAGGACAGGCCTTCATCTGCAAACGTTCGATCCAGGGTCTCCATCATCAGCCGCTTAAATGCTTTTTGGTTAAACGTGAACTATCCTAAGCCGAGGAATTACCGTTGATACAATATGTTAAATTCCAATACGTTAACGCAACTACGAATCAAATTAGGAATTAAAGTTTATCCGAAAAATCCGCAAAATAAAGTTAAAAATTTATAAATTTAAGCATCTAAATCACTGCTGTCCGGTAGAAATTATTTGAGATAGCAAGTAAAACAGCCCCAAGACAGCCGATCAATGCTATAATGGGTTTGCCGAAAACCTATACATTGAAAGGATTTATGGGGCTTATGGCACATTGTAGCACACTCATGGGTCAATTACTACAACTCATCCCGAGACATGTTTTCGACCAATTGGTGGACACCCATGCCTGGCAGGGGCCCAACCCCAGGAAATTCACTTATTGGTCGCACCTGGTGGCCATGCTCTTCGGCCAGTGGAGCGCCCGCAAGAGCCTCCGGGACGTAGTCTTCAGCATCAACCGGCAAGCCCGCAAGCTCTACCATTTAGGCATCTCCGTGGTGAAGCGTTCCACCCTGTCTGACGCCAATCAGCTCCGCCCCGCGGTTATCTTCGAAAAGACCTATTATAAGCTCTATGAGCGGGTTTCCGCCGAGTTAGCGCCACAGCCTAAGAAGGCGCCGCAGATCAAGATCATCGATGCCACCACCATTGACCTGTGCGCCGCGGTTTTTC
>Ga0233425_10001012_pt1 | contig 67075 bp, 70 predicted proteins | sample Watercolumn_Towu_2_FD_181712 | JGI IMG/M metagenome (GOLD analysis project Ga0233425, IMG submission 181712) | Freshwater microbial communities from Lake Towuti, South Sulawesi, Indonesia - Watercolumn_Towuti2014_140_MG | ecosystem: Environmental > Aquatic > Freshwater > Lake | place...
CCGATCGTGCTCTCCGGCAAGCTCGTGGTCCTGAAGGACGATCCGACCGGCGTGTTCTACCGCCTGACCGACGCGGTCGTCGCGAAGTAGCCCAGGAGGGAAGACAGGGCCCCTCCCCCGTCTCAGCCCTCGGCGAGCACGGGCGCCACGTCGGCACGGTAGGCGCGCCACGCCGGAACGAGTGCGGCGACCAGGCCGACCCCCAGCGCAAGCCCGAGCAGCCACAGCTCCTGCACCAGCCAGATACCGCCTGTCACGGCGGTCTGCTGAGCCGCCTGCAGCGCGGTACCGAGAATCTCGGTGAGCACATGGCCGAGCGCGATGCCGGCGATGCCGCCGGCAAGCGCGAGCGTCGCGCCCTCGAGCAGGAGAAGTCCCATCAGGCGGGCGCGCGAAGCGCCGAGCATGCGCATCACCGCAAGATCGTAGCGGCGGTCCTCGAGCGCGTTAAGGAGCGCAATGAACACCGAGAGCCCCGCGACCAGCACGAGCACCAGGCCGAAGGCGCGCATCACGTCGATGCCGACGCCGAGCATGCGGAAGAGCCGCGCGCTCTCATAGGCGGGCGAAGCCGCCTGCAGCACCAGGCTCGCGTTGATCCAACGTGGCAGCATCGCGGCGGCGATCGGCGATGCGTACTGGACGAGGAGTGCGGTGATCTCCTTGTCCTCGGCGGCCTCCTTCTCCAGACCGTGCACCGTCCAGACCGATTCGACGCTCGTCAGTACCAAGCGATCGAGCACGGTGCCGCTCGGCCCGAGCACGCCGACCACGGCGTAGGGCGCTTCGTCGTGCTCGTCGCCGTCGCCGCCCACGCCATGCACGGCCGTGAACTTGCCGCCGGGCGCGAGCTTCGTCTTGGCCGCGACCTCGGCGCCGAGCACCGCCTCCATCGGCGCGGTCCACAGCCGCCCTTCGCCAATTCGCGCGCCGTAGTGCGCCACGTAGTCGTGGTTCGAGCCGACGATGCGGTAGCCCTTGTAGCTGTCGCCGAGCGCGAGCGGAATCGCCTTCTTCACCTGCGGGTTGCGCGCGAGCGCCATCGCGTCCTTGAGCGGGATGTTGCCGGCCGGCACGTCAATGTGAAAGACCGCAGAGAGCACGAGCTGCATCGGGCTGCCCTTGGCGCCGGCGACCAGGTCGATGCCGCGCGCGTCGCGCAGCATGCGCGACTCGATCTGCGCGGTGGCGAGCATGAGCAGCGTGATGGTCGCGATGCCGAGCGCGAGCAGGAAGAGGTTGAGCGCGTTGGCGAGCGGCCGCGCGCGCAGGTAGGCAAGGCTGATGCCTAGAAGGTTCACAGGTCGAGTCGCTTCTCGAAGCGCTGCCGCGCGCGTTGATCGTGCGTCGCCACGATCAGGGTCGCGCCCACGGCCCTAGATTGCTGCTGCAAAAGGTCCAGGACAAGAAAACAGTTCTCGTCGTCGAGATTCGAGGTCGGCTCATCCGCGAGCAGGAGCCTCGGCCGGTTCATCACCGCGCGCGCTACCGCCACCCGTTGCGCCTGGCCATGAGAAAGTTCATGGGGTTTTGAGTTTGTTTTTTGCTCAAGACTCAGTCCGGATAGAAGGGAACGGGCACAGTCCCTGTCCGGCGCAAGACCTGCAAGATAGGGAGCAAGAACCAAATTCTCGAGAACACTCAGACTGGGTACCAGGTGTAGCTTCTGCGGCACGATGCCGACGGTGCGGCCGCGCCACTGGTCGAGCGCCGCGCCGCGCAGCGCATCCAGCCTCTGCTCGCCGACCGTAACTTCTCCCGCGCTCGGCGCGAGCAGGCCGGCCAGCAGGTTGAGGAGCGTGGTCTTGCCGCTGCCCGAAGCCCCGAGCACGAGCCAGTGCTCGCCGGCCGCGGCCTCGAACGCATCCAGCGCGAGCACTTCGCGTGCGCCGTAGGACCGGCGCACGCCCTTCAGGCTAAGCACTGCTCCAGACCGGCGAGAAATAGGTCGCGCGGCAGCTTCCTGCCGATGAACACCATCACCGACTCTTTCTTGTCCTTGTTGCCCCAGGGCTTGCCCATGTCGCCGCCCATCATCATGTGCACGCCCTGGAAGACGACGCGGCGCGGGTTGCCCTTCATCCACAGCACGCCCTTGTAGCGCAGCAGGTCCGGCCCGTAGACCTGGATCATGCCGGAGAGGAACTGCTCGAGCTTGTCGCCGTTGAAGGGCTTCTCGGACCGGAACACGAACGACTCGACTTCGTCGTGGTGCTCGTGCGAGGCGTCGCCGAGGAAGTCCGGGTCGAGCTCGAGGATCGCGTTCAGGTTGAAGCCGCGGATGTCGAGGATCTCCGCGAGCGGCGCGTTGCCGAAGTGGACCTTCTTCAGCTCGGCCCGCGGATTCATGCGTTTGATTCTTTTTGAAAGAGCGTTCATTTCAGAATCAGAAACCAGATCAGATTTGGACAACAGTATCCTGTCCGCGAACCCCACCTGCTCCTGCGCCTCGCGGAACTCGTCCAGCTGCTTCGGCGCGTGCTTGGCGTCGACCACGGTGAGGATCGAGTCGAGCAGGTAGTAGTTGGCGATGTCTTCGTCGGTGAAGAAGGTCTGCGCCACCGGGCCGGGGTCGGCCATGCCCGTGGTCTCGATGATGACGCGGTCGAACTTGAGGCTGCCCGCGTCGCGCTTCTCCTTCAGGTTCCCCAGGATCCTGATCAGGTCGCCGCGCACGGTGCAGCAGACGCAGCCGTTGTTCATCTCGACGATCTGCTCCTCGCTCTTCTCGACGATCTCGCTGTCGACGCCGACCTCGCCAAACTCGTTCTCGATCACGGCGATCTTCCTGCCGTGATCCTCTTTCAGGATGCGGTTTAGGAGCGTGGTCTTGCCCGCCCCGAGAAACCCGGTGAGGATGGTCACCGGCACCATCTGGCTCTCTGCCATCGCGCGCCCGCTGGAATGAAGGACGCGATTCTACCCCTGCGCTAGCCGCGCATGAGGAGCAGGCCCTTCAAATACTCGCCCTCGGGAAAATGGGTCGCCACTGGATGGTCCGCAGCGGCGCCGAAGCGCTCGAGGATCTTCGCCTCGACCCCGGCGTCGACCGCGGCGCCGGCGACGATCGACTGGAAGAACCCGGCGTCGACCCCGCCGGAGCAGGAGAAGGTCGCGAGCAGCCCGCCCGGCGCCAGCAGCCGGAACGCCATCAGGTTGATGTCCTTGTAGGCGCGCGCGGCGTTCTTCGCCTGCGCGGCGTTCGGCGCGAACTTGGGCGGGTCGAGGACGATCAGGTCGAACGCGCGGCCGCGATCGCGCAGCGCGCGCTGGTAGGCGAAGACGTCAGCCTGCTCGAACCGGATTTTTTCCTGGTCCATTGAATTGCTTCTGAGATTCTCCCTGGCGACTTCGAGAGCCGGCTCCGAGCTCTCCGCCGCGGTCACCCGCTTCGCCCCGCCGGCGAGCGCGGCGAGCGCGAAACCGCCGGTGTAGCAGAAAGCATCGAGCACCTCGCGCCCGGCGGCAAGCGCGCGCACGCGCTGGCGGTTCTCGCGCTGGTCGAGGAAAAAACCCGTCTTCTGTCCCTGCTCGACGTCGACGCGGAAGTTCAGGCCGTATTCGACGATCGGGCAGCGGCGCGCATCCCGGCCGCCTCTGGCAAAGCCCACGCGAGGCTCCAGGCCCTCGAGCTTGCGCACTTCCGCGTCGGAGCGCTCGAAGATCGCCTCGCAACCGGTCTGCCCGGCGAGCACATCCAGGATCGTGTCGCGCCAGCGCTCGATGCCGGCGGCGAGGAACTGCACGACCAGCACGTCCGCGTAGCGATCGACGATCAGACCGGGCAGCCCGTCCGACTCCCCGTGGACGAGGCGCAGGGCGTTTGTGTGCCGGGCCGCGGGCAACTGGGTACGGAGTTTTAGCGCATTCTTCAGTCTCTCTTCGAAGAAGGATTCCTCGATAGAAACAGCAACGTCAAAACTCCATACCCGCGCGCGGATCTGCGAGCGCGGGCTCCAGGCGGCGAGCGCGAGCGGCTTGCCTTCGGCCGACTTAACGAGCACGGTCTCGCCCGCCTCGGGCTTGCCCTCGGCCCTGGCGACAGCGCCGGAAAAGATCCACGGATGCCGGCGCTTCAGCGACTTGTCGCGGCCCGGCGCCAGCACGAGCGCATTCATTTTTTGCGCGCGCGCGGATGGGCGGCGTCGTAGACCTTGGCGAGCGCCTGAAAGTCGAGGTGCGTGTAGACCTGCGTGGTGGCGATGCTCGCGTGCCCGAGCATCTCCTGCACCGCGCGCAGGTCCTGCGAGGACTGCAGCACGTGGCTCGCAAACGAGTGCCGCAGCATGTGCGGGTGCACCGCGGCGCCCAGCCCCTGGCGCCGGGCCCAGGCGCGCAGCCGCGTCTGCACCGTGCCGGGCGCGATACGCGCGCCGCGCGCACCGACGAAAAGTGCCTTTTCGCCCGGCGTGGCGAGCTGCGCCCGCTCCTTAAGCCAGTCGCGCAGCGCGTCCCTGGCGCGTGCGCCGACGGGTACGGTCCGGGTCTTCCTGCCCTTGCCGGTGACCGTGACCTCGCCCTCCTTGAGATCCAGCCGCCCATCCTCGGCGTCCAGGGCAACCAGCTCGGCAAGGCGCAGCCCCGAGGAATAGAGCAGCTCGAACATGGCAAGGTCGCGCGCTTCTTCCGCCGAGCGCGGGCGCGAGTCAGACCCGCGTGAGGCTGGCGCCTCCAGCAGTTGTCCGACCTGCTCGACCGAGAGCGCCTTCGGCAGCCGGCGCGGCGACTTCGGCGCGCGCACGCCCTGCACCGGGTTCGCGCGATAGCCGTGCTGGCGCGCAAGCCAGCCGTACAGGCCGCGCCAGGCCGACAGCGTGAGCGCGAGCGTGCGTCCGGAGAGCCCGGCGGCATGCAGGCGCGCGACGAAATGGCGGACCTGCTGCGTCTCCAGGTCGCGCAGCGAGGTGTGGTCCTTCAGCTTGAGCAGGACGTCGAGCGCGCGGCCGTAGTTGTCCAGCGTGCGGGGCGAGAGCCGGCGCTGATGCTCGAGGCTCTCGAGCCAGGCCTTGCCAAGGCCAGGATCGTTCACACCTTCGGCGCGAGCGCACCCGCGGTCAGCTCACCGATGCGGCGCAGGTAGAGGGTCCCCATCTCGGCGTAGAAGCGCTGCGGGTCCTCGCTGCCCAGGGCCAGCACGCCCGTGGTGCGCGTCTGCCCGAGCGGAACCAGGGCGATCGAGCGTACGTGGCCGGCGGCCTCGCCGAACCAGCCCAGAAACGGGCTCTCGGCCGCCGGGCCGCACTGCGGCGCACCCATGGTTTCGGCCTTGTCGCGCAGGGCGGCGTCCACGGGGTCGCTCGCCCACATGCGCAACGCGACATGGGGAACCGCGAAGTCCTCGCGCAGGTGGAATTCCAGCGCCTGCCGCGCTGCGGTCGCGTCCTTTGCGCCAAGGAGCGCGAGCGAGAGCCTGTGCACCTTCTCGCCGATCGCGTCGTTGTCCTCGCCGAAGCGGATCAGCTCGCCCAGTTTCCCTTCCAGCAGCTTGACTTTCTCTCGCAGCGTGACGATCTGGCGCTCGGTGAGCGCAATGGCGCGCCCGCCGTGGGGGTGCGGCACGTAGATCGTCTCGAGGAGCTGGGGATGCTGGTCGAAGAACTGCGGGTGGGCCTTCAGGAACTGCGCAACGTCGTTGGCGTCCATGGCACCTCTTATAGTTCTATTTCACCCTCATACACGCTGCGGGCGGGGCCTTTCATCCAGACGGGATTGTCGCCGCCCGCCCAAGACACGGTCAACGTACCGCCGCGCGCTTCGACCGCGACCGGCGAATCCAGCAGCCCGCGCGCGATGCCCGCGACCGCCGCCGCGCACGCGCCGGTGCCGCAGGCGAGCGTCTCGCCCGCGCCGCGCTCCCAGACGCGCAGGCGGATGCGGTGGCGGTCGCGCACCTGCATGTAGCCTGCGTTGACGCGGTCCGGGAAGCGCGGGTGGCGCTCTAGGACCGGCCCCTGCGTCCTGACCGGGGCCGCCTCCACATCCGGGACGACCTGCACGGCGTGGGGATTCCCCATCGACACGGCCGTGAGCTCGATCGTTTCTCCCTCGAGAAAGATCTTCTCCAGTAAAGGCGAAGAAATCACGGGAGGCCCCATCTCGACGCTCACCTCCCCATCCTTTTCCAGCCTCGGCACGATCACCCCGCCCAGGGTCTCGACGCGAATCTCGCGCTTCCTGGTCAGGCCCTTTGCATGCACGAACTTGACCAAGCAGCGCGCACCGTTGCCGCACTGCTCCACCTCGCCGCCATCGGCGTTGAAGATTCGGTAGCGGTAGTCGATTCCGGGCGCGCGGGAGGCCTCCACCACCAGGATCTGGTCGCAGCCCACCCCGTGATGGCGGTCGGCCAGTGTTCGTAGTAACTCTTGCTTCAATTGTAGCTTTTCTTGCTTCGATTTCGCGGTGTGGTCCAGCACCACGAAATCGTTGCCCGTCCCCTCCATCTTGGTGAACTTCAGCCGCACGCCGCCACCGCCTCGCAGACGCGCCGCACCCCCTCTTCCCCGAGGTGCGGATGGATTGGCAGCGAGAGCACGGTGCGCGCCGCTTCCTCGGTGACCGGGAGCCGCGCCCCGGCCGCGAACGGCGGCTGGCGATGCAGCGGCACGGGGTAATAGATCATGCTCGAGATGCCCGCTTTTTCGAGGGCGGCGCGCAGCGCATCGCGCCTGGCGCTGCGCACGGTGAACTGGTGCCAGACATGGCACCCGCGGGGGTCCTCGGCGGGGAGCTTGAGACCCGGGGCTTTGAGCTGCCCGAGGTAGGCCCTCGCCACCTTGGTCCGGGCGGCGTTGAAGCGGTCCAGCGCCTTCAGCTTCACCCGCAGGATCGCCGCCTGCAGCTCGTCCAGCCGGCTGTTGTAGCCGACCACCTCGTGCCGGTAGGCCTCCCGGCTGCCGTGGTGCCGGAGCATCCTCAGGCGGTCGGCGTGGCCCGCGTCGCGCGCGGTCACCATGCCGGCGTCGCCTGCCGCGGCGAGGTTCTTGGTGGGGTAGAAGGAGAAGCACCCGAAGTCGCCCCAGGCGCCCGCCTTGCGCCCTTCATGGTCCGCGCCGAGGGATTGGGCGCAGTCCTCAACCAGCGTGATTTTCCTGCTTTTACACAGGTCCGAAATCTCCCCGATCACAGCGCACCGACCGTACAAGTGCACCGCGATCACCGCCCGCGTGCGGGGTGTCAGGCAGCGCTTAAGCGAGGCCGGGTCGATGCAGAAACTCGCCTCGTCGATATCGGCGAAGACCGGCTTCGCCCCCAGGTAGGCGGCGGCTTCCGCGGTGGCCACGAAGGTGAAGGAAGGCATCACCACCTCGTCCCCCGGGCCGATGCCCGCCGCGCGTAGCGCGAGGTGCAGGGCGTCGGTGCCCGAATTCACCCCGACCGCGTGCGGCACGCCTAAATAGGCAGCCAGCTCGGCTTCGAGTGCCGCCCCCTCGGGCCCCAGGATGTAGCGGCCCGAGGCGAGCACCCGCAGCACGGCCGCGTCGATCTCGGCGGCGAGCTCCCGGTATTCGGCGCCCGGGTCGGCGATCGGGATCGGTGCGCTACGTGTCATGCGGCCGAGTGCTTTTTCACCCGCTCGTCGATCAGGGCCACGATCTGCAGGGCGAGCCCGAGCGCGGCGCGGCCTTCCTCGCCCGTGACCGGGGGCGCGCCTTTCTCGCGCACAGCGCGCACGAAGCTCTCGGTCTGCGCGCGCAGCTCGTCCACGCGCTCGAACACCTCCTCGCGCTCCTCGATCGCCCCGCCGCTGCGGCGCACATGGCGCAGGCGCTGCTCCTGGAGGTCCGCCGACACGTAGGCGTCGTGGCGAAAGACGCGGAGCTTGCGCACCGGCGCCTGGCTGACGCGGCTCGCCGAGACGCTCGCCACGCAGCCGTCGGCGAACTCGATGCGTGCATTGGCGATGTCGATCGCGTCCGTCAGCACCCGAAACCCGCACGCGCTCACCTCCGCAACGGGCGCCCGGGCGAGGGCGAGGACGAGGTCCAGGTCGTGGATCATCAGGTCAAGGACCACGTCGACGTCGGTGCCGCGGCTCTTGAAGGGCGCGAGGCGCTCGATGTCGATGAATAAGGGCTTCCCCTGCTGGCCGGCGAGGGCGCGGAAGGCGGGATTGAAGCGCTGCAGGTGGCCGACCTGGAGGACGAGCCCCCTCGAGTGCGCGGCGGCGAGGAGTGCGTCGGCTTCGGCAAGCGTGCGCGCGAGCGGCTTCTCCACCAGCACGTGCACCCCGGCCTCGAGGCAGGCGCGTGCGACGCGGTCGTGCAGCTCGGTGGGCACCGCGATGCAGGCGGCATCGATCTTGCCCAGCCACTCGCGGTAGTCGGCGCCATGCGCGCTGCCGAGCTTCGCACCGATCTCTCGCGCGCGCGCCGCGTCGGCGTCGATCACGGCGGCGAGCTCCGCGCCCACGCACGTTGCCAGCTTCTCGGCATGGAACCTGCCCATGTAGCCCGCGCCGATCACGGCGGCCCGGATCGTCTTCATTCGTAGAACCTCGCCTCGCCCGCCGGCCGGGTCTTGAAGCGCTTGTGCATCCACAGGTACTGCTCGGGCATCTCGAGCGCCTTGCGCTCGATGTACGCGTTCATGCGGCGCGTGTCGGCGAGCGCGTCCTCGGTCGGGAAGCCCTCCCACGCCGGCTCGATCGTCACCACGTAGCCCTCGCCCCCCGGGAGCATGCGCGGCACGCACGGCAGGACCCTCGCCTGCCCGATGCGCGCGATGCGCGAGAGTCCCGGCACCGTGGCCGCTTGCACGCCGAAGAAAGGCACGAACAGCGCGTCGCGCGGGCCATAGTCCTGGTCGGGCAGATAGTACAGCGGGCGTCCTGAGCGCAAGCCCGCGATCAGCGGCCGCACGCCTTCCTGACGCGAGTGCGCGCGCTGGTCGCCGAAGCGGGTGCGGCCGCGATAGAAAAGCGCCGACAGGTGCTTGTCTGTCTGCTGCCCGTACATGCCGACCATGTTCAGGTCGCAGCACAGGCGCGTGAAGGCGTGGTCCATGCCGACGAAGTGCGGCACGAAGAGGATCGCCGGCCTGCCTCCGAGTGCATACAGGTGCTCGAGCCCTTCGACGCGGATCAGCCGCTCGACGCGTGCGCGCGGCGCCCACCACAGCAGGCCGCGCTCTAGGAAGCTGCGGCTGAAGGCGCGGAAATGCGCGGCCGCGAGCGCCTCCCGTTCCGCCTCCTCCATGCCGGGAAAGCACTTGGCGAGGTTGATGCGCGTCACGCGCCGGCGCTCCGGGATCAGCCAGAAGAGCGCTGCGCCGAGCGCGTTGCCGAGCGCCGCCTGCCAGCCGAGGGGCAGGAAGTGCACCAGCCACATCAGCGCCGTGACGGCCCGGCTCAGGGCATTTCCTTCGCGCTGCGCGGTTGCTTGTAGCGGTTGTAGCCCCATAGGTACTGCGCGGGCCGCTCGCGCACGAGCAGCTCGACCGCGCGGTTCAGGCGCCGCGTCGCGCTCTCGCCCGGCTCGGCCTCCGGCAGCGGCCGCACGTGCAGCACGTAGCCCTCGCCGCCCGGCAGCCGCTCGCCGAACGCGAGCAGGCAGACGATGCCCGGGCGCGCGGCGAGCTTGGCGGCGAGCGTCATCGTGTAGGCGGGCTTGCCGAAGAACTCGACCCACTCGCCTTCGCCCTCGCCCGGCACCTGGTCGGGGAGGATTCCCACCGCCTCGTTCCTGCCGAGCGCGGCGAGCAACTCGCGCACGCCCGAGAGGTCGGCGCGAGCGAGGCGCACGTTGTCGCCGCCGCGGCCCTCCTCGATGATCGGCTGCAGCCAGGCGAGCTTCGGCGGGCGGTAGAGCACGGTGATCGGAAACTGCGCGGCGGCCGCCTGCGCCGAGATCTCGAAGCAGCCCAGATGCGGCGTGAGAAAGACGATGCCCTGCCCGGCGGCGCGCGCGCGTTCGACGTGCGCCATGCCCTCGACACGCTTTACGAGCGCGACGATCTCGGCGCGCGGCCGCAGCCACACCGCAGGCAGCTCGGCGAGCATGTGCCCCGCGCCGGCGATCGCGGCGCGGCGCATCGCAGCATTTTCCCCATAACCCGCCGCCTCGAGGTTCTCGCGCAGGTGGCGCCGGTAGATGGGCGACAGCCCATAAATTACCCACCCTAGCGCGGCCCCGAGCGCGTGCAGAATCGGGAGCGGCAGGCGCGCGGCAAGGCTCATCATCAAGCGCGACATCTGGTATCCTTGCAGCCCCTTTTTTCAGGCAGGGTCATGAGCGAGTTTCTGTTCACTTCCGAATCGGTTTCCGAGGGGCATCCGGACAAGGTCGCGGACCAGATTTCCGACGCGGTGCTCGACGCGATTCTAAAGCAGGACAAGACCTCGCGCGTCGCCGCCGAGACGCTGGTGAAGGACAACCTCGTCGTGCTCGCCGGCGAGATCACGACGCGCGCCAAGGTGGATTACGACAAGGTCGCGCGCGCCACGATCAAGCGCATCGGCTACAACGATCCGGCGCTCGGCTTCGATTGCGACCGCTGCACCGTCCAGCTCGCCTACGGCCAGCAGTCACCGAACATCGCGCAGGGTGTCGACGAGGGCAAAGGGCTCGATCTCGAGCAGGGCGCGGGCGACCAGGGCCTCATGTTCGGCTACGCCTGCGACGAGACGCCGGGGCTGATGCCGCTGCCGATCTACCTCTCGCACCGCCTGGTCGAGCGCCAGTCGGAGGTGCGCCGCGACGGCCGGCTGCCGTGGCTGCGCCCGGACGCCAAGTCGCAGGTGACGATCAAGTACGTCAACGGCCGGCCCGACTCGATCGAGACCGTGGTGCTCTCGACGCAGCACGGCAGGGAGATGTCGGGCAAGCACAAGCAGCTCGAGGAAGCGGTGATCGAGCAGGTCATCAAGCCGGTGCTGCCGAAGAACATGGTGAAGAGCAAGGTGAAGTTTCTGGTCAACCCGACCGGCGAGTTCGAGATCGGCGGGCCGAAGGGCGACTGCGGCGTCACCGGCCGCAAGATTATCGTCGACACCTACGGCGGCTCGGCCCCGCACGGCGGCGGCGCTTTCTCGGGCAAGGACCCCTCCAAGGTCGACCGCTCGGCCGCGTACGCGGCGCGTTACGTGGCGAAGAACATCGTCGCGGCCGGCCTCGCCTCGAAGTGCCTGGTGCAGGTCTCCTACGCGATCGGCGTGGCGCAGCCGACCAGCGTCATGGTCACGACGCAAGGCACGGGCAGGCTCTCGGACGACAAGCTCTCGCAACTCGTGCAGCAGCACTTCGACCTGCGGCCGAAGGGCATCATCCAGATGCTCGATCTACTGCGGCCGATCTACGAGAAGACCGCCGCCTACGGGCACTTCGGGCGCGACGAGCCCGAGTTCACCTGGGAAGCGACGGACAAAGCGCTTGCACTGAAGCAAGCGGCGTAGTGCGTCGCCCCCGCGACTGCGGGGACCCAGGTTTTCTACCAGCCCATCAGCCAGAAGATGCCGGCTGAGAGCGGCGGGATGATGAACAGCCCGAAGGTCATCATGTTGCGGATGCGCACGCGCTCGTCCTGATCGAGCTCCTGCTTCTTCGCCATCTTTTTGGCGCGCTCGGCGGCATTCTTCTGCGCCGCCATGTACTCGAACAGGATCAGCGCGACGCCGAGCGCCAGTCCGATCAGCAGGCCTTTCAACGCGGGGTTCATGTGCGGGCTCCGTAGCTCGTTCGGCCGAGAGGCGAGTCTAGCGCAGCTCCGGCCGGGCCGACGGGTGCGGCGGTGCATCCGGAACAGGTGTATAATCCCACCCGCTGAGGAGCGTTGCGTTCCCGAACAGGGGATCAGGCTCAGCGAAATAAACGGCGCTCGCATTGGAAACGATGCGGGCGCTTGTTTTTTGGGGCCCCGCAAGACTAGAAGGAGCTCTACCATGAACGCACCCGCATCTGCCATACCAGCCGGTTTCAACGACTTCAAAGTCGCCGACCTCGGGCTCGCCGACTGGGGACGCAAGGAAATCGCCATCGCCGAATCCGAGATGCCGGCGCTGATGGCGATCCGCAAGGAATACGCCGGTGCCAGGCCGCTCAAGGGCGCGCGCATCTCCGGCTCGCTGCACATGACCATCCAGACCGCCGTGCTGATCGAGACGCTGAAGGCGCTCGGCGCGGACGTGCGCTGGGCGTCGTGCAACATCTTCTCGACCCAGGACCACGCCGCCGCCGCGATCGCCGCAGGGGGCACGCCCGTGTTCGCCTACAAGGGCGAGTCGCTGGACGACTACTGGGAGTACACCCACAAGATCTTCGAGTTCGGGACGAAGGAGAAACCGGTCGGGCCGAACATGATCCTCGACGATGGCGGCGACGCGACGCTGCTCATGCACCTGGGCAAGCGCGCGGAAAAGGACCCGTCCGTGATCTCGAAGCCGACGAGCGAGGAAGAAACTTCCTTGTTTGCTTCTATTAAGAAACGCCTTTCCTCCCGACCTGGCTGGTACTCCAGAGCCGCTAAGGAAATTCGCGGCGTCACCGAGGAGACCACCACCGGCGTGCACCGCCTCTACGAGATAGCGAAGGACAAGCGCCTGCTGTTTCCGGCGATCAACGTCAACGATTCGGTCACGAAGTCGAAGTTCGACAACCTCTACGGCTGCCGCGAGTCGCTGGTGGACGGCATCAAGCGCGCCACCGACGTGATGGTCGCGGGCAAGGTAGCCCTGGTTTGCGGCTACGGCGACGTGGGCAAGGGCTCGGCGCAGGCGCTGCGCGCGCTCTCGGCGCAGGTCTGGGTGACCGAGATCGACCCGATCTGCGCGCTGCAGGCGGCGATGGAAGGCTACCGCGTCGTCACGATGGACTACGCCGCCGACAAGGCCGACATCTTCGTCACCGCCACCGGCAACTATCACGTGATCACCCACGACCACATGAAGAAGATGAAGGACCAGGCCATCGTCTGCAACATCGGCCACTTCGACAACGAGATCGAGGTCGCCGCGTTGTCCAAGTACAGGTGGGAGGAAATCAAGCCGCAGGTGGATCACGTCATTTTCCCGGACGGCAAGAGGATCATCCTGCTCGCCAAGGGACGCCTGGTGAACCTCGGCTGCGCCACCGGGCATCCGTCCTACGTGATGAGCTCGTCCTTCGCCAACCAGACGATCGCGCAGATCGAGCTCTTCACCAACACGGCCAAGTACCCCGTGGGCGTGCACACCCTGCCCAAGCACCTGGACGAGAAAGTGGCGCGGCTGCAGCTGAAGAATCTGAACGCCACGCTCACCGAGCTGTCAGAAGAGCAGGCGAAGTACATCGGCGTGGCGAAGAGCGGGCCGTACAAGTCGGACCACTACCGGTACTGATGCTCAAGGAGAAGCTCCTCGACCCGGCGAGCGGCGTACTCCTCTACGGCACGACCCCGCCGCGGGCGGGCTCTGACGAAAGCGCGGTGTGCGCCACGGCGGAGAAGCTCGCCGCGCGGCTTGCGCGGCTGCCCCTCGATGGCGTGGTGGTCTACGACATCCAGGACGAAACAGGGCGTACCGAGGCGCCGCGACCGTTTCCCTTTTCCGGGACGGTCGATCCGCGCGACTACGCGAAGCTCCTGTCGCAACCGACGATCGTCTACAAGGCGCTGGGCGGCATCGATGAGCCGGCGTGGCGCGCGTGGCTCGACGCCACGGCGGCGAGGCATGCGCTCGTCTCCGTGGTCGGCCGCCCGACCTCCGGCGTGAAGCACGCGCTGCCGCTCTCGCGCGCCATCCGCATCGCCGCGGAGCGCTGCACCGTCGGCGGCGTCGCGATCGCAGAGCGCCACAGCGCGGAGCGCAGCGAGGCGGCGCGGCTGCTCGGCAAGTCGATCGAAGGCTGCAGCTACTTCATCTCGCAGACGGTGTATTCGGCGCAGGCGAGCCAGCGCCTGCTGCGCGATTACCTGCGCGACTGCCGCGGCGCCGGCGTCGCGCCGCGCCGCATCGTGCTCACCTTCTCGCCCGTCGGACGGGAGAAGACGATAGCGTTCCTGCGCTGGCTCGGCGTGCGCATCCCGGAGGCGACCGCCCGGGCGATTCTCGGCAGCGCGTCTCCGTTGCAGAAGTCGATCGAAGTCTGCCGCGACAACCTGCGCCGCATCCTCGACCAGGACGCCGCGCGCGCAATCCCGCTCGGCATCAACGTCGAGAGCGTGTCGATCAACCGTGACGAAATCGACGCCAGCATCGAGCTCGTGCACGCCTTGTCGGAGGAGTTCAGAGTCGTGCGCTAGTTCAGCGCGATGCGCGTTTCGCCGTCGAACTCGTAGGCGCGCCACGCGCTGCCCAGCGCGGAGCGCGCATCTTCCCTCGCATCTTCCCTGCATACGCCAAAGCGGAACGGCATCACGTCCCTGCCCGGCGAGCCGAAGCGCAGATCGACGAACCAGTGGCAGCGGTCGTCCGCGTCGCTTGATTCAAGCGCGGGAAGCGCCGCGAACCAGCGGAAAAAGCCGAACGCCGGCGACTCCCAGGCCGCGCGCGCGGCGTCGCGCCCGCCGTAGCGGCTGCGCGTCTCCCACTGGACGAGCGCGCGCGGCTGATAGGCGGAATCCAGGCGCGCGACGAAACCGTCGCCCGGCCGGTAGCTGCGTGGCACTTCGCGCACGAGGTTCACGTGGGCGACATGGTGGTCGCGCGCGTCGCTCACGAACACCGTCCAGTTGAACGGCGACACCGGGCGCGGCTGCGCAGTGACAAGGGCGTCGCGCATGCCTCTCGAGTTGGCGTAGTCCCGTCCGATCTCGAGCGCGTTCTCCTTCTGCACGTACTGGAAGCCGACGTAGCCCGCCAGAGCGGCCAGGGAAACGACCGACGGTATTCTGGAGCGGAAAAGGACGCCCGAGAAAACCAGTCCGGCGATGATGATGCCGCTGAACCAGAGGTCGATGATGAAGGTCGTGCCGATGCCGGCCCGCCAGTCCGAGAAGGGGGCGAGCACCATGGTGCCGAAGCTCGTGATCCAGTCGCCAGCGATGTGCGCATAGATCGCGAGCATGCATACGGCGTAAAGCGCGCGCCAGCCACCGGGCTCTCGCAAGATCCTGGCGAGAAGCCATGCCACAGGGAACGCCCAGAGCGGCGCGAGCAGCAGCGAATGCGTGACGCCGCGATGGTGCAGCAGGTACTCGACCGGGCCGGCGAAGCCGATGACGAAGTCGAGATCCGGGGCGGCGCAGGCGAAGAAGCCCGCCGCGATGCGCCGCGGGATCGAGCGCGGCGGCACGTCTCTGGATACGGTAGCCCGGGCGAGCAACGCCCCGGAAAGGGCGTGCGTGAGGGTGTCTACGCAGCCCTCTTCTTGCGTTGAGCGTCTTTCACGTGCATCTGCGCGTACGCGCCATGCGCCGCCGCCTCGGCATCGCCCACGTGCACCGGCACGCCCATGTCCGAGAGCACGGACGAAAGCGCGGTGAGGCAGAGCATCACGTTGTCCGGGCGGCACGAGTAGCCCATCAGGCCGAAGCGCCACATCTTGCCCTTCAGCGGCCCGAGCGCGGCGCCGATCTCGAGGCCGAACTCGTCCAGCAGCGTCTTTCTGACCGCCGCCTCGTCGACGTCTTTCGGGCAGTAAACCGCATTCATCTGCGGGAGCTGGTGCTTTTCCTCGACCAGGAATTTCATTCCGATCGCTTCCAGCCCGGCTTTCAGCGCGACGTGGTGGCGGTGGTGGCGCGCCCAGGAGTTCTCCAGCCCCTCCTCGCGGATGAGCAGCAGCGCCTCGTGCAGCGCGAAAAGCGAATTCGTCGGCGCGGTGTGGTGATAGGTGCGCGTGCTCGCGTTCCAGTAGCCGAGCAGCAGGTTCATGTCCATGAACCAGGAGTGGATCTTGTCCTTCCTCTTCTTTACGTGCTCCACGACCCGCTCGGAGAAGGACACCGGCGACAGGCCCGGCGTGCACGAGAGGCACTTCTGGCTCGCCGAGTAGATCGCGTCTATCTCCCACTCGTCGACCTTCACGGGAGAGCCTCCCAGCGAAGTCACCGCGTCGACGATCACGAGGGCGTCGTGCTTGTGCGCGATCTGGGTGAGGAGCCTGGCGTCGGACTGGCAGCCGGTCGAGGTCTCGGCGTGCACGAAAGCGAGCACGCTCGCGTCCTTGTTCTTCTTGAACGCGTCCTCGACTTTCTGCGGGTCGACCGGCTTGCCCCAGTCGCTGTCGACGACGACCGGGATGCCGCCCATGCGCTCGACGTTTTCCAGCATGCGCCCGCCGAACACGCCGTTCACGCACACGATCACCTTGTCGCCGGGCGCGACCATGTTGACGAAGCAGTACTCCATGCCCACCGACCCCGGCCCCGAGAGCGGGAAGGTGAGCGGGTTCTTCGTCTGGTAGACGTACTTCAGCAGCGCCTTCAGCTCCTCCATCATCTCGACGAAGACCGGGTCGAGGTAGCCGATCGCCGGCTGGCTCATCGTGGTCAGCACGCGCGGGTGGATCTCGGTCGGCCCCGGGCCCATCAGCGTGCGCTGCGGCGGGTGGAAGGAATGGATGCGCTTGGTCGGGGCGTACTGGGTCATTGCCTGGTTCTCCGAGGAAATTCCGAACGGTGCATGCACGGGGCGCGACTTCACGCGCACCGGGTTCTTGATGCTCGCTTCGTTGACGACGTCGACCGCGCCGATGCGGCCCTGAGTGACGCGCTCGACCTCGCCGGCCCAGCGCGCCGGCACGTAGCCCGTCTTGACCCAGTTGTGCACGACCGCGCGGTCGAGCTGGAAGGCGCGCGCGACCTCCGCCTGGCTGCCGAAAATCTCTACGAGGCGCGCCGCGCAATCCACGGCGCAATTCTAGAATGTCAAACTAAGTTTGACAAGGCCGGATCTCGGCTCGGCCCTACGCGGCCGACGATCGGCAGCTTGAGGCCGCTCGGCCCGACCCCGAAGGACAGCCCGAGCAGGTTCACTTCCAGCCCCTCGACGCGGCTCGCGGTAAGCGCGAACAGGCCGCCGAGCGTGAATTGCCCGCCCGAGCCGCTTGGCGCGGCGCCGATGAGCGACTCGCTGTAGTCCTTGCCGATCGCCGTCGCAGGGAAGTCAACGGCCAGCTCGGGCACGGCGCGCGCGACCCAGGCCGTGAACGTGTTCGAGTTCGGGCCCGGCCAGGCCGAGTACTCCTTCGGCCACGGGTAGCCTTGCGCCGCCGCCTCGATGCGCGGGATCAGTTTTTCCGCCTCGGCGCCGCGCCGCTCGGCGAGGATCTCCGGGTCGTTGCCGAACCAGCGCGCATCCGGCGCGCGCCGATGGATGGAGACGACGCTGTCGGCCCAGCGCAGGCGCCAGCCGATCACCTCATAGACGACGTAGTGATCGGCGTTCGCCGGCTTCACCGCCACCCAGGTGTGCACGCCGAACGCGCCGCGCGCGCCGACGGTCCGCGCCGCGTACACCTGTACGACCGCCTCCGGGGTCGTGGCCGGCGCCGGCGCCAAGCCGACCGGCTCGCGGCTCGCGGTGCGCCAGTCCTGCGCCACGACGCTGCGACCGACCGCGGCCACCAGCAGAAGGGAGATCGTGAAGAGAAGGAAGATTGTCAGGCGCTTTCTCACGGGTTATTCGGCAAACAAAGGCTCGCCGAGTTCCATTCCAGCACGCGGCTCCGCGGGCGGCACGTGCAAATTCACGAAATCGAAGAGCTTGCGGTCGAGAAGGTGCGAGGGCGCGACGTCGGTGAGCGCGCGCAGGATCGACTCGATCCGCCCGGGGGATTGGCGTTCCCAGAGGCGAAGCATCTCTCCCACCTGCTTTCTCTGCAGCTGCTCCTGCGAGCCGCACAGGTCGCAGGAGATGAGCGGGAAGGCCTTCGCCTCGGCGTAGGCCGCCAGGTCTTCCTCGGCGACATAGGCCAGCGGCCGGATGACGACGTGCCGGTCGTTGTCCGAGAGGAGCTTCGCCGGCATCGCCTTCAGCTCGCCCTGGTAAAAGAGGTTGAGGAAGAAGGTCGCGAGCACGTCGTCGCGATGGTGGCCGAGCGCGATCTTGGTCGCGCCGAGCTCGCCCGCAACGCGGTAGAGCACGCCGCGGCGCAGCCGCGAGCACAGCGAGCACATCGTCTTGCCCTCGGGGATGAGGCGCTTTACCGCCGAGTAGGTGTCCTGTTCGACGATCCGGAAAGGGACGCCGCGCTTCGCGAGGTAGGTCGGCAGGACGTCCTTCGGGAAACCCGGGTGCTTCTGGTCGAGGTTGACCGCGACGATTTCGAATTTGATGGGAGCTTTTTCTCTTAGATGCAATAACACCTCTAAGAGCGAAAAACTATCCTTTCCGCCGGACACGCAGACCATGACGCGGTCGCCTTCCTCGATCATCGCGAAGTCGGCGATCGCCTGTCCCGCTAGGCGCCGGATGCGCTTGGCGAGCTTGTTTTCTTCGAAGCGGATTTTGCGGGTTTCCATCAGAGAAAAACCGAGCGCCCTCCGTCGACCGCGAGCACCTGGCCGGTGACAAAGGGCGCGCAGGCGAGAAAGTGTACCGCCTCCGCGATCTCCTCCGGCTTGCCGAGGCGCGCGAGCGGCGTGGTGCCGACGATGCGTCCGCGCTCGGGCGGCGGAAACTGGCCGTCCTCAGGCCAGGCGATCGCGCCCGGCGCCACCGCGTTGACGCGAACGGCGGGAGCGAGCTCCACGGCGAGCGCGCGCGTGAGCGCGGCAAGCCCCGCCTTGGCGACGCTGTAGACGAGGTAGCCCTTCAGCGGCCGCTCGGCGTGGATATCGACGATGTTGATGATCGCGCCGCCCTGTTTCGCGAGCTCGGGGGCCGCTTCCTGCGAGAGGAACAGCGGCGCGCGCAGGTTGGAGCCGACCAGCTCCTCCCAGTGGCCGGCCTCGATCGAGCCGACCGGCGTCGGGTAGAAGGCGGAGGCATTGTTGACGAGCAGGTCGAGCCGGCCGAAGCGCTGCAGCGCGGCGCCGATGAGCGCGCGCGGCGCAATCGGCGCGAGCAGGTCGGCCTTCTCGCGCGCCGCGCTGCCCGGGCGCGCCGCGTCGAGCTCGGTTTCGAGCGCGGCCGCATCGCTCTCGCTGCCGCGATGGTGCAGCACGACGCTCGCGCCCGCCGCGTGCAGCCGCCGCGCGATCGCCGCGCCAATGCGCCGCGCTGCGCCGGTGACAAGCGCAACTTTTCCGCGCAGATCGTCGTCCATGAGCAACGGCGATTCTAGGGTAAATTCGCGCGCATGCGCCCCGCGGAGCTGCCGCCGCCCGATCCGGACGCGCTCGTAACTAGCCGCAGGCTCCTCGAGCGCATCGGCGCGGAGCTCGCCGCAAGCGGCAACTGGATCTCCTTCGCGCGCTACATGGAGCTCGTGCTGCACGAGCCCGGCCTCGGCTACTACGCCGCCGGCAGCCGCAAGCTCGGCAGCAGCGGCGACTTCGTCACCGCGCCGGAGCTCTCGCCGCTCTTCGCGCGCACGCTCGCCCGCCAGGTGAAGGAGATCCTCGAGCCGGGTGAAGCCGTGCTCGAATTTGGTGCAGGTTCCGGGGCTTTGGCCGACGTGTTTTTGCAGGAGATTTCCGTTCCGTATTTCGTACTGGAAACAAGTCCAGAGTTGAAGCAAAGACAAGAACAACGTCTGGGCGCCAGAGTCCGCTGGCTCGATCGGCTGCCGCAGAAATTTCGCGGCGTGATGATCGCCAACGAAGCGCTCGACGCGATGCCGGTGCACGCCGTTGCATGGACGTGTGCCGGAATCGTGGAGCGCGGAGTCTGTGTCGATGAGAATCAGCTCGCCTGGTCGGATCGTGGTGCGGCAGGGGATGTTCTCCTCAATGCGCAAAAAATCCCGGTTGAAGTCCCACCTTCCGGCCGCTATGAAAGCGAGCTCGCGCTGCTTGCGCGGCTGTGGATGCGCTCCCTTGCCCGAATCCTCGAGCGCGGCGCGCTCCTCGTCGTCGACTACGGGTTCCCGGAGCGCGAATACTTCCACGCGCAGCGCTCGATGGGCACGCTCGCCTGCCACTACCGGCACCACGTGCACGCCGATCCCTTCTACCTGCCGGGGCTGCAGGACGTGACCGCGCACGTGGATTTCAGCGCGCTTGCGCGCGCCGCCGCCGAGGGCGGGCTCGATCTTCTCGGCTACGCGACGCAGGCGCAGTTCCTCGTCAACTGCGGCATCACCGAGGTGCTCGGCAAGGAGAACCCAGGCGATCCAGCGCGCTACCTGCCCGCCGCGGCCGCGGCGCAAAAGCTCCTCTCGCCCGCGGAGATGGGCGAGCTCTTCAAGGTGCTCGCGGTCGGGCGCGGCGTGACCACATCGTTGTGCGGCTTCTCGAATGGAGATCGCCGCAGTGCGTTATAGCTGTTTGCTTTTACTCCTAGTGCTTTTCCCCGCCTGGGGCGATGAAGAGACCACCGCCCGCAAACGCTGGGCCGAGAGCAAGCACGGCCCGATGCTTGAGCGCATCATCCCGCCGGGCTTCGCCGCGAAGATGCTGCCCGAGCCCAGGTCGCGCGGCGCGCAGCTGACGGCGCGCTACTGCGTGCAGTGCCATAACCTCGCCAACCCGGCGATGCACGACGCAAAGCGCTGGCCGTCGGTCATCGCCCGCATGGTTCCGCGCATGGAAGGCAAGGGCAACATGGGCCAGCTGATGGCCGAGATGATGGCCGGCGTGCAGTCGCCGACCGCGGACGAGCAGAAAGCGATCGTCGCCTACCACCGCAGGCACGGGCAGAAGCCGCTGGATGAGGCGAAGTATCCCGAACTGAACAGCCGCGCCGGCGAGTCGTTCCGGCTCGCCTGCAACCAGTGCCACGTCCTGCCCGACCCGAAGCGCCATACCGCGGCCGAGTGGCGCACGGTGGTCGCGCGCATGCAGACCAACATGGACTGGATGAATCGCGTGGTCGGCGCCAGGCCCATTCCGGGCGAGCCGCAGCTCAGGATCGAGGACATCAACGCCTTCCTCGCCAGGCACGCGAGGAAATAGCGCTCTAGAGCCCTTTCGCGCCGAGCCACGCGGCGATCGCCTCGGCGGCCGACTCCCACAACTCATCGAGCATGACCGCGTGGCCGAGCCCGGGCAGCAGCCGGTAGTCGGCGCCGAGCAGCCGCGCAGTCCCTTTGGCCTCGCCGTGCGCGATCAGGCTGTCCTGCTCCGCACCCAGGACCAGCATCGGCGGGCGCGACCCATTGAGCAGCGGCAGGCCCCAGCCTGCCATCTCGAACAACGCGCGGCGCGACTCGCCCTGCATGCGCTCGTGGCAGCGTGCAAGGCGCGCGGGCTCGACGTTGCCGGCGAAGAGCGTCTCGGCCAGTACCTCGGGCGCAGCGCCGCCGCCGTTCGCCACCGCGTTCAACCCCGCGAAGAGCGCGGGCCGCGTCCAGGCGAGCCGGAAGCTGGAGGGCATGAGGCCGTAGGCAGGCACCGGGCAGGCAAGCACCGCGGCGGCGGCCTTGTTTTTCTCGAGGTACTTCTGCACTACCATCGCGCCCATCGAGTGGCCGATCAGCACCGCCGGCTGCGGCAGGCCTGCGGCGGCGGCCGCCACGTCCTCGGCGTAGTCGGCGAGCCCGAAGTCGTTCAGCTCCTTGCGCCCCGGGCTTGCGCCATGACCGCGGAGCGAGACCGCGTGCGCCGCATGCCCGCGAGTCGCGAACCAGTCGAGGAAATGCTCCCCCCAGCACCAGGCGCCGACATAGGCGCCGTGCACGAAAAGCAGAGGAGATTTCGAGGACCCGCCTTTCGCAGCGCGCGAAAGGATTTCCAGCTTCATGCCACCGGCGGCACGTTCATGCCCTTCACGACCGCGGGGCGGGCGCCGACCCTGTCGTACCAGCGCTTGACGTTCGGGTACGCAGCGAGGTCGACGCGGTGCCACTCGTGGCGCGCCATCCAGGGATAGATGGCGATGTCGGCGATGCTGTACTCGTCGGCGAAGTACTCGTGCGAGGCGAGGTGCTTGTCGGCCACGCCGTAGAGGCGCTTCGCCTCGTTGACGTAGCGCTCGGTGCCGTAGGGAATCTCGTCCTTCTTCGCGCGGATGAAGTGGTGCGCCTGGCCGAACATCGGGCCGACGCCGCCCATCTGCCACATCAGCCACTGCAGCACCTGATAGCGCTGCTTCTGCGGGTAGAACCGGTTGCCCGTCTTCTCGGCGAGATAGATGAGGATGGCGCCCGACTCGAACAGCGGCAGCGGCTTGCCGCCCGGGCCTTCCTGGTCGACGATCGCCGGAATGCGGTTGTTGGGGGCGATGGCGAGGAACCCGGGCTTGAACTGCTCGTCCTTGCCGATGTTGATCGGATGCACGCGGTAGGGCAGCGCGCATTCCTCGAGCATGATCGAGACCTTGCGGCCGTTGGGCGTGCTCCAGGTGTAGAGGTCGATCATCGGCGCTTCAGCAAGGGAGATGAAAGGCGGCGCAGTGTAGCGCGAAACAGTAAGGAATATGTCGCATCCGCCGACTGTTCCGCAGCGTAAGCTACCCGAACATGAAGCGCATCCTCGTACTCTTTCCGAAGGAATGGGACCGGCTCGAGTTCGGCCGCCCGGAATACGCGGACCGCTACCGGTTCGCCTACGCCGGCTTCGACCTGTTCCGCTTCCCGGAGAACCTGAAGCTCGCCACCTTCGACGTCTTCCGCTTCATCAACGAGGTGGTCGAGCGCTGCCGGCGCGAGCCGGTCGACGGCGTGTTCAGCAACAACGAGTACTTCGGCGCGCTGGTGGCCGCGGTCGTCGCCGAGAAGCTGGGGCTGCCGGGCAATGACCCGCGCGTCGTGCTCACGGCGCAGCACAAGTTCTACGCGCGCCGCGCTTTCGCCGCGATCGCGCCGGAAGCCGCGCCGCGCTACGCGGTGTTCCCGTACGCCCTGAAAAACCGCTCTGACTTCCCCTTCGAGTTGCCCTGCTTCGTGAAGCCAGCCAAGGCGACCTTCTCGGTGCTTGCGCGGCGCGTAGACGCGTTCGACGAGCTGCGCCGGCATCTCTCGTTCTGGCCGTTCGAGAAGTACGTCATCAAGCGGCTGGTGAAACCGTTCAACGACCTGCTCCCTTGGTACACCGACTTCACGATCAACGCGCACCACATGATCGCGGAGGAGCTGCTCGATGGCGTGCAGGTGAACCTGGACGGCTACGTGAGCGGCGGCGAGGTCAAGGTGCTCGGCGTGATCGACGAGCACATGTACCCGGGCACCTACGCCTTCAGCCGCTTCGAGTATCCGTCGCGCGTCCTCGCCGAGGTGCAGGCGCGCATGGTCGCGCTCGCCGAGAAGCTGCTCGACGGCCTCGGCTACCGCCACGGCTTCTTCAACCTGGAGCTCGACTGGGAGCCGGCGACCGGCAGGCTGCGCGTGATCGAGCTGAATCCGCGCATGGCGTCGCAGCTCGCGGTCCTCTACGAGTGGGTCGACGGACTGAATCCGTATCGCATACTGCTCGACCTGGCCTGCGGCGAAGCGCCAGGCCTGGAACGCAGCGCGCCGCGCTACCGCGCCGCGGCGAGCTTCGCGTTCCGCAAGTTCGACGGCAAGCCGCTCGCCGCGCACCCCACGCCCGAGCAGATCGAGCGCGTGCGCCGCGACTACCCGGAGGCGCGGCTGATGCTGTACCTCAAGCGCGGGCTCGCGATCGCCAACGAGATGAAGTGGCTCGGCAGCTACCGCTACGCGGTCGTCAACATGGGCGCCCGCTCGGGCGAGGAGTTGCACCAGCGCTTCCAGTCGCTGTGCCGCCAGCTGTTCGCGGAATCCTGAGCTAGCTTCCGAGCGCCTCGCTGATCGCGCGCTCGCGTGCCCGGTCGACGAGCGCGGATACCGCGGCAGGTGCCGATGCGCCCCTGGCGATCGCGCCCGCATCGACCGCCGCGGCCGCCTGCAACGCGCGCTCGAGGAGCGCCGGGTCGAAGCCGGGCTGCGCAAGCCGCGCGACTTCCAATAGTTGCGCGAAGCGCTCGGGCCTCCGGAAGGCGTCTGCGGTTTTCAGTATCTGGAGCATCTGATCCGGCTTTTCGAAGGGAATCTTTCCCTTGAAACGCAACGCCAGCAAAGCCAGCTCCCGTTCCTCGCTCGGCGTACGCAACCGGTCGCTCAGCGCGCCGAGCGCCGCCTCATCCAGCGCCCAGCACAGGTGCGCGTAGCGCACCGGCCGCGAGCCGGTGAATTTCTGCGGCCAGACCGCAAGCTCGGGCAGCAGGCGCGCGCGCAATCCCGAGTGCTCGAGCGCCTCCAGCATGCGCTCCGGATGCCGCGCGGTGAGGCCACGTGCGAATTCCTGCCACACGCGCTCCGGCACGAGCGCATCGGCCTCGCCCGAATCGACCATGCGGCGCATGAGTGCGAGCGTGTCCTCGGCGATGCGAAAGCCGAAGCGCGCAGCGAAGCGCGCTACGCGCAGGATGCGCACCGGGTCCTCGGCGAAGGCCTCGCTGACATGGCGCAGCACGCCTTCCTTCAAGTCTTTTCTTCCATTGAAAGGATCGATGAGCGTGCCGTCGGACGCCTTCGCCATCGCGTTGATGGTGAGATCGCGCCGCTTGAGGTCGTCCTCCAGCGTGACGTCGGGCGCCGCGTGGACCGTGAAGCCCTTGTAGCCGCGCTCGCTCTTTCGCTCGGTGCGCGCGAGCGCGTATTCCTCGTGCGTCTCGGGATGCAGGAACACCGGGAAATCCTTGCCGACCGGCTTGAAGCCGCGTTCGGTCATTTCCTCCGGCGTCGCGCCCACCACCACGAAGTCGCGGTCCTGGACGGGAAGGCCGAGCAGCTCGTCGCGCACGGCCCCGCCCACCACGTAGGACTTCATGGCCCCGAAACGACCTTGCCGCCCTCCTTGATGGGCGTCGCGAACTTGTACTCGATGTCCCAGGGGAAGTGGATCCACTTGCTCTGCTTGAACTCCTTGATGCACAGGTCGATGACCGGCCGTCCCGCGGGCTTCGCGTACAGGGTGGCGAAGAACGCCTTCGGCAGGAGCTTGCGAACCACCTGCGCGGTGCGGCCAGTGTCGACCAGGTCGTCGATCAGCAGGTAGCCGTCGCCGTCGCCGGCGACGCCCTTCAGCACCTTCAGGTCGCCCTGCACCGTCGCCGCGCCGCCTTGCGCGCCGGCGTCGTAGCTCGAGACGCAGATCGTGTCGACGAGGCGGATGTCGAGCTCGCGCGCCACCAGCGCCGCGGGCACGAGGCCGCCGCGCGTCACGGCGATGATTCCCTTCCAGGGGCCCTTCTGGTGAAGGATCTCCGAGAGGTATCGCGCGTCGCGGTGCAGCTCCACCCAGGAGATGATGATCTCGTCTTCGTAGGGAATCCGCGCCATGCGGGATTCTAATGCTATCGACTCGCCTGCCCCCGGAACGCCCAGCCGGTGAAGCGCGTCTCGATCACCGCGGTGGCGGCGTAGAGCACGATGCCGAGGAACGCGAGCACCAGCAGGCCGGCGAACACGATCGGCACCTGGAAGGCGGCCTGGGCATCGAGCATCAGCTTGCCGATCCCCTTGTTCGCGCCCACCGTTTCCGAGACCACGGCGCCCACGAAAGCGAGCGTGATCGCCACCTTGAGCGAGCCGAAGAAATACGGCAGCGAGCGCGGGATGCCGACCTTGCGCATGATGTCCAGCTTGGAGGCGCCGAGCGCCCTGAGCACGTCCTCGAGCTCGGGCTCGGTGGTGGCAAGCCCGGTGGCGACGTTCACCGCGATGGGGAAGAACGAGATCAGGAACGCGGTGAGTACCGCCGGGATCTCGCCCAAGCCGAACCACAGGATCAGCACCGGCACCACCGCGACCTTGGGGATCGAGTTGAAGCCCACCAGCACCGGGTAGATGCCGGCGTAGATCGCGCGGTGCCAGCCGATAGCGATGCCGAGCCCGAGGCCGAACATGGTGGCGATGAGAAAGCCCGCGAGGGTCGTCCACAGCGTGACCCACGAATTGGCCGCGATCGGCGCGCGGTACTGCCAGAGGGCGCCGAAGATATCGGAGGGCGCGGGCAGGATCGTGAGCGGAACGTTGAGCGTCCTGCAAACCAGTTCCCAGAGCAGAAACAGGGCCAGCGTGAAGCCCGCCGGCGAGAGCACCTTGATCGCGAACTCGCGCCGGTCCATCAGTGCCGGCTCCCGATGTAGCCGCGCAGCTCGTGCACCAGCGCCTGGAACTCGGGCGTGTAGGTCACCTCCAAATCGCGCGGCCTCGGCAGCCCGACCGGGCAGCGCTTGAGGATCCGCCCCGGGCGGTCGGACATCACGTAGACGGTGTCGGCGAGGAACACCGCCTCGCGCAGGTCGTGCGTCACCAGCATCACGGTCACCCTGCGCGCCGCCTGCAGGTCGCGCAGTGCGCACCACAGCTCCTCGCGCGTGAAGGCGTCGAGCGCGCCGAAGGGTTCATCGAGCATCAGGATCTCGGGCTCGTGGATGAGCGCGCGGCAGATCGAGGTGCGCTGCTGCATCCCGCCCGAGAGCTCCCAGGGAAACTTCTCGGTGAAGCCGGTCAACCCGACGGACTTGAGAAGTGTCCTTGCCTTTTCTTCATAGAGTTTCTTGTCACTCGAGAGTCTGGAGCGAAAGGGCTCCACGATTTCCAGCGGCAGCACCACGTTCTCGACCGCGGTGCGCCAGGGCAGCAGATTGGAGTTCTGGAACGCCATCCCGACCGACTTGAGCGGGCCGGTGACGGGTCTGCCCTCGACTGCAAGCGCGCCCGCGAGCGGCGCGTGCAGGCCCGACACGAGCTTCATCAGGGAGGACTTGCCGCAGCCCGACGGACCCACGACAGCGATGAACTCGCCGCGCTCGACCTCCAGGCTCAGCTCGTCGATCGCTCTGACCGCGGCGCCGCCGCGGCCATACGCCATGGAGACCCTATCGAGCTTGACCAGCGCGGCCAATTACTTGACGAGCCTCTGCTCCTTCGGGGGCAGGAACTGCGACGTGAAGACGTCGGCGCCCTTGGGCTTGGCCGAGTACTGGAAGGTGAGGCCGATCTGCTCGATCGAGCGCTCCAGACGCTTGGCGTCCACCGCGCCGATGCCGTTCTTCTGCACGTCCGGGGTAACGAAGTTCTTGGCGAGCGCGAGCTTCAGGCGCTCGAGCTCGACGTCGCGCTTGGCGATCGGGTTCCTCTTCATGAGCGAGTCGATCGCGGTCTCCGGGCTCTTGATCGTGTCCTGGATGCCGCGGATGGTCGCCTTGACGAAGCCGGCCACCGCCTTGGGAGAGAAGCGGATGAAGTCGGGATTGGCGATGATCACGTTGCCGTAAAGTTCGACGCCGTGGTCGCGCATGTGCAGCACCACGATCTCGTCGGCGGGCACGTTGTTGGCGCGCAGGTTCATGAACGAGGAGAACCAGAAGCCGGTGATCGCGTCGACCTTGCCCTGCGCGAGCATCGGCTCGCGCACCGGGAAGCCGACGTTCTCGATCTTCACCTTGGCGGCGTCGATCCTGTTCGCCTGCACGAAGATCGGCCACTGCGCGTAGGCGCCGTCCGGCGCCGGCGCGCCGAGCACCTTGCCCTCCAGGTCCTTCGGCGCCCGGATGCCCGATTTCTTCAGCGTGACGATCGAGAAGGCGGGCGTGTCGTAGACCATCATCACCGCCTTCACTTCCAGGTTGCGCGTATTGTCGCGGAACTTGACCAGCGAGTTGATGTCGGCGAAGCCCATCTCGTAGGCGCCCGAGGCGACGCGATTGATGCCTTCCACCGAGCCCGAGCCCGGATCGATCGACACGTCCAGCCCCTCGGCCTTGTAGTAGCCCTTGTCGATCGCGACGAAGTACGGCGCCGCCGGCCCCTCGAAGCGCCAGTCGAGCGCGAAGCGCACCGGCGTGAGTTTCTGGGCGACAGCCGAGCCGGAAAAAATGACGGCCGCAGCGAGAGCAAGCAGGCGCATGGACGTTCTCCCTGGATTGGTTCCTGAGTTGCCTTTTTCCTGAGAAGATAAGTCTAACCGCTTATGCGCGTCGTTGGTCGCAATGTCCGCAGGAAAGAAGGCGCCGCGAAGGTGACGGGCGCGGCGCGCTATGTCGACGACGTGCGCATGCCCGGGATGCTCTACGGCAGGACGGTGCGCGCTCCGATTGCGTGCGGCGAGCTGCTGGGCGTCAAGGGCAATCTCAAGGCGCCGGGTCTCGTGAGCGTCTCCTATCGCGACATCCCGGGGAAAAACGTCGTCTCACTGATCACCGAGGATCAGCCGTGCCTCGTCGAGCGGGAAATCCGGCACGCCGAAGAGCCGGTGCTGCTGCTCGCGCACGCGGACCGCGAGGCGCTGCTCGCTGCGCGCGTCGAGCTGCGGTGCCGCCCCGGCACGCCGGTGTTCGACCCGCTCGCCTCGCCGCGCTCGTTCAAGGACGTTCTCGTCGAGAAGGGCGATCTCGCGCGAGGGTTCGCGCAGGCTGCGCTCATCCTCAAGGGGCGAATACCGCGCCGGGCACCAGGAGCACGTCTCGATCGAGCCGAACGGCGTCCTCGCCTGGCCGGAAAACGAGGGCATCGCCGTGCTCGGCTCGCTGCAGTGCCCCTACTACGTGCAGCGCGCGCTCGCCACGCTGCTCGCGCTCAAGGCGCGCCGACCGGTGAAGATCATCTACGACCGCAAAGAAGAGATGGCGGCGACCACCAAGCGCCACCCGGCCATCGTGCGCCACCGGACCGGCGTCGCGAAGGACGGCCGGCTCGTCGCGCAGGACATCGAGGTGATCCTGGATGCCGGCGCCTACGTGACGCTTTCGCTGGTCGTGCTCTCGCGCGCCTGCATCCACGCGGCCGGGCCGTACCGGTGCGAGAACGTGCGCATCCGCGGACGCGCGATGTTCACCAATACGGTGCCGAACGGTGCCTTCCGCGGCTTCGGCGCGCCGCAGACCCAGTTCGCGGGCGAGGTCCACATGGAGCGCATCGCCGAGGCGCTCGGCGCCGATCCGGTCCGGCTGCGACAGAAAAACGCTCTGCGGCCCGGCGACACCACCGCGACCGGCCAGCGCATGCACAAGGATTGCGCGGCGCTCAATGTGCTGCGCGCGGCAGTGAAACGCTCTGGATTCAGAAAGAAAAGAAAACAATGGGCCGGCTCGGGGCGGGGCATCGGCTTGGCGCTCTTCTATCACGGCGCGGGATTTACCGGCTCGGGCGAAGTGATGCTTGCCTCCAAGGCAGCGCTCGAGCTCACCGGGCGCGGCGCGCGCATCCTCACCGGCACGACCGAGATGGGACAGGGGCAGCGCACGACGCATGCGCAGATCGTCGCCGAGGCGCTGGGCTGGCCGTACGAGGCGATCGAGGTGGCGGAGGTCGACACCGCTCGCGTCCCGGACTCCGGGCCCACGGTCGCCTCGCGCACCTGCATGATCGTGGGCGGGATCCTGCGGGACTGCGCGAAGGAACTCAAGGCGAAGCTCGGCCGGCTTACGCCGCGCGAGTACCTGAAGCGCCACGGCCCGCTCGTGGTGACGCGCGCCTACGAGCATCCGCCCGACATCGTCTGGAACGACGCCACCTACCGCGGCGACGCCTACGGCACCTTCGGCTGGGGGTGCGAAGTGGCGGAGCTGGAGCTCGACCCCGACACCTGCGAGGCGCGCCTCACGAAGTTCACCGCGGCGGTCGAGATCGGTCGCGCCATCCACCCGGTGATCGCCGCGGGGCAGGTCGAAGGCGGCGTCGCCCAGGGCATCGGTTACGCCCTCCTCGAAGAGGTGGTCCTGCGCGAGGGTCGCATGGCGAACGCCTCGATGACCAACTACCTCATCCCGACCACTGCAGACGCGCCGCCGATCGACACCGTCCTCCTCGGTCGCCCTTACCGGCACGGGCCGTTCGGCGCCAAGGGCGTGGGCGAGCTGCCGCTCGACGGCGCCGCGCCCGCGATCGTCAACGCGCTGCGCCATGCCGGCGTCGATATCCGCCGCGTGCCCGCCACTCCCGAGCGTATCCTGGAGGCCCTGTGCGCTTCACGATGAACGGGAAGAAAACATCCGTACAGGCGCCGCCGCTGGCGCGGCTGCTCGACGTCCTGCGCGAAGTTTGCGGCCTGACGGGGACCAAGGAGGGTTGCGGCGAAGGCGAGTGCGGCGCCTGCACGGTGCTGGTCGACGGCGAACCGGTGGTGAGCTGCCTCGTGCCTTTCGCCCAGGTCAGGGACCGCCGCGTCAGGACGATCGAAGGCGTGCGCTCGCCGCTGCAGGAGGCGTTCGTGTGCGAAGGCGGCGCGCAGTGCGGCATCTGCACCCCGGGCATGATCATGGCGGCGCTGCCGATCCCGAAGAACGCGAGCAAGGAGGAAATCCGCACCGCGCTGGCCGGGAACCTGTGCCGCTGTACCGGCTATACCGCCATCTATCGATCGGTGAAGAGGGCCGGGCGTTGAGATCCACGGTCTCTTCACTGCAGCTCCTTGAGCCGCGCTCGGTCGGCGAAGCGCTGCGCATGCTCGCGCGTGCGCCCGCGACGCCGCTCGCCGGCGCGACCGATCTCTACGTCTCCCTCAACGCGGGCACGCTCGAGCCGCGGCGCTTCCTGAACCTCTGGGGCCTTGACGAGCTGCGGCGCATCGAGGCGAGGCGCGGCCTGCTCCGGATCGGCGCGCTCGCCACCTTCACCGATCTGCAGCGCTCCGCGCTCGTGCGCCGGCGCCTGCCGATGCTCGTCGCCGCCGCGCGCGAGGTAGGCGGCGCGCAGATCCAGAATCGCGGCACGCTCGGCGGCAACGTCGCCAACGCCTCGCCCGCGGGCGATGCGCTGCCGGCGCTGGCTGCGGCCGAGGCGATCGTCGTGCTGAGGAACGCCGGGGGCGAGCGGCGCGTGCCGTTCGCCTCCTTTTACACCGGCTACCGCGCGAGCGTGCTGCGCGCCGACGAGCTCATCACCGCGTTCGAGATTCCTCCACTTCGCGGCAGGCAATGGTTCCTCAAGGTCGGCACGCGCCGCGCCCAGGCGATCTCGAAGGTCGTCATTGCCGCGGTGCGCTGCGAGCGACCGCGCATCACACTGGGCAGCGTCGGCCCGACGGTGCTGCGCGCGACGAAAGCAGAAGACGCGCTGGCAGGCGGTGCCTCGATCGAGGACGCGCGCGCCGTGCTGGAAGCCGAGATCAGCCCGATCGACGACCTGCGCTCGACCGCCGCCTACCGCCGCTGCGTGGCCGGGAACCTGCTGGCGCGCTTCTGGAAGGAGACGGCGTGAGGCCCGCTACCAGATCACCTCGAGCTCGCGCACACGCCGCAGCCGCCGGTCGGCGCTGACAAGCGCGGCGCGCTGCTGCAGGGCGGTCGCGCCGATGATGCGATCGGCGGGGTCGCCGTGCGCGAAGGTGTCCGACTGCGCCAGCGTCGCGATGGCCGGCGTGATCTGCAGGACGCGCACGCCGCGCATCTGAAGTGTGCTCTCGATGAAGGCCGCGATGTCCGGCCCGACGAGGATTCGGCCGCGGGCGGCGAGCAGCGCGATTTCCCAGAGGCTGATGTCGCTGCAGGCGAGCGAGCCAGCGGCGGCGCCTTCCTCTAGCGCGATGCGCGCCCGGCGCGACAGGCGCTTGGGCTCCAGCGCATCGAACAGCAGGACTTGGGTGTCGAGGACGATCAGCGTTCCGCGTCCCAGGCCTCGCCCACGGGCGTGATGACGTCGCCCACGATGCGCGCGCCAGCCTTGCGCAGAGAGACGAGGTGCCGGCGCGCCGCCTCGCGCCGATCCTGCTCCGGAACGATGCGCGCGACGACCTTGCCGTGGACCATCACTTCCAGCTCCTCTCCCCCCTTCACCCGCGCGAGGTAGCTGGGGAGGTTCTGGCGCAGCTCGCTAACCTTGATCTTCGGCATCCGGGCTTTCTATGTACAAAAATATTGTACATAACGGTCTGGCCGGCGTCCAGCGTCGCTTCCTATCGGATCGCAGCCCCGGAGCTCACCCAGCGGCCGAGCACGGCGCGCTCCTCCTCCGTCATCTTCGTCAGGTTTCCCGGCGGCATCGCCTTGCCGATCACCGTCTGCGCGTGAATCGCAACTGCCTGCGCGCGGATGCGCTCGGGCGAGTCGAGCAGGACGTTCTTCGGCGCCTCGGCGAGCCCCGGGAACGTGGGTTTGGGAAGGTGACAGGCGACGCAGCGGGCGTCGATGATTTTTTTGACGTCCTCGAATTTCACGGCGCCCGTTTTTTCTTCTTTCGGGAATAAAAGGATGAACGGAACGAAAAGCAAACCAATGCCCGCGGCGAGCGGCAGGGCGGGCGCGGGGCCCTTGTGGCGCAGCACGAACCAGACGCGGATGAGCGCGCCTACGGCGGTGAGAGCGACGAGCACGAGCCAGTTCCAGCGCCCGCCGAAGGTGAAGGCGTGGTGGCTCGCGATCATGGTGAAGATGACGGGCAGCGTGAAATAGGTGTTGTGCACGCTGCGCTGCTTGCCGGCGAGGCCGTCCTTCGGATCGGGCTCGCGCCCCGCCGCCATCGCCTCCACCATGCGCCGCTGGCCGGGGATGATGATGTGCGCGACGTTCGCGACCATGATCGTGCCGAGGATCGCGCCGTAGTGCATGAACGCGCCGCGGCCGCCGAAGATCTGGCAAAGGCCCCAGGCGAGCGTAGCGAGGAGCACGAAGAGGACTGCCGCCAGATGCGTGTCGTTCTTTATTAGACGACAAAGCCCCTCATAGACGGCGAGCCCCACAATGAGGCTGCCCAGCCCGGTCCCGATTGCCTGGGACTTCGACAATGCCATCACCGATGGATCGATCAGGTAGAGCTCGGCGCCCGCGTAGTAGATGAGCACCAGAAGGAAGAACCCGGTGATCCAGGTCCAGTACGCCTCCCACTTGAACCAGTGCAGGCGCGCGGGCATCGCCGGCGGCGCGAGCGCGAATTTCTCGGCGCGGTAGAAGCCGCCGCCGTGGATCGCCCAGAGCTCGCCCGCGAGGCGCGGGTCGGCGGATTTCTCCAGGCGGTTGTCCAGCCAGATGAAGTAGAACGAGGCGCCGATCCAGGCGATGCCCACCACGATATGCGCCCAGCGCGCGAGCAGCACCAGCCAGTCTAGAAAATAGGCCTCCAGGTCAGGCGCCCCCGCGGAAGCACGAGTAGCCCCCGACGTGCTCCATCTTCAGGCCGTGATCGAGCTTGAAGGTCTCGCCGACGATGTGGCCGATCGAGCCGATGCCACCCGAGCCGTGGTTGACCGGGGTCGGCTGCGCCTTGATCCAGGCGAACAGCTCGCCGAGGTTCTTCGCCGGCACCGAGGGGTGCACCACGAAGACGTTCGCGACCGAGCCGATGTAGGAGACGTGCGTGAAGCTCTTCAGGGGATCGTAAGGGGGCTTGTCCATCATGAACGACGACAGGCTGATCGGCGCGCTGTTGGAGAGCATCAGCGTGTAGCCGTCGGGCGCCGCGCGCGCGACTTCCGCCGCGCCGATGGTTGCGCCGCCGCCGGGCTTGTTGTCGACGATCACCGGCTGGCCAAGTTTGTCCTGCAGCGGGCCGTTGATGACGCGCGCCACGATGTCGCTCGAGCCGCCCGGCGAGAACGTGACCACGATCCTGACCGGCTTGGTCGGCCAGGATTGCGCCGAAGCGGTGCACGCGGCGAACGCGATGAGCGCGAACAGGCGATGCAGTTTCATGTCAGCTCCCTCGGTAAGTGGTGTAGCCCCAGGGCGAGCACAGCAGGGGCACGTGGTAATGGCCGCCCGCGTCCGCGATCCCGAAGCGGACGGGAACTCTGTCGAGAAAAGGAGGCCTTGTTCTTGTTTTGAAGTACGCAGCAACATGAAACACGAGCCGGTACTGCCCTTTCTTGAGCGCCCTGCCTTCGAGCAGCGGTACGTTGGTGCGGCCGTCGGCGTTCGTGCGCACGCTCTTCAGCTTCTTCCAGCGGCCGCGCTCCAAGCGCGAGAGCACGACCTGCATACCGACCGCGGGCCTGCCGTTGGCGGTGTCCAGGACGTGGGTGCTGAGCCTGCCCATACCAGCAATCTTGCCGCATTCAGCGCGCCCCGGCGCGCTCGAGGATGCGAACCATCTCGCCGTAGCCCCGCCGCCGGGTGAGCGCGAGCGGCGAGGCGCCGCTGCGGTCGCCGAGGTTGACGTTGGCCCCGGCCTCGACCAGCGCCTTGAGCGTCTCAACGTGGCGCGCGCCGCCGTCGCCCAGCACGATCGACTCGATGAGTACGGTCCATCCAAGGTTGTTGACGTGGTCGAGCGGCGCGCCCGCGCGGATGAGCCGGAGCACCACGTCGGCGTGGCCAAGGTGCGCGGCGGCGATCAGCGCAGTGCCGTCGTAGCGGCTGGTGACGTTCTTCGCGCTCGTGCCGAGCTCGAGCGCCGTCTCCAGCGTCGGCAAGTCGTTCGCCACCGCGGCGATGGTAACGGTGTCGTAGCGGTCGTGCTCAAGTGCATTAGGATCGGCCCCCGCCGCGACCAGCGCGCGCATCGCCTCGCGCTGCCGCGCATAGGCCGCGACATGCAGCGGCATCCTCGCAAAGCCGTCGCGCACATCGGGTTTCGCGCCGGCGGCGACGAACTTGCGGATCTCCTCGACCGAGCCCTTTGCGTCCGCGGTAAAGAGGCCGCGATACGCTGCGATCTCCGTCGCCGAGGGAGGTACCTGCGCCTGCGCGGCGGGAAGGAACGCGAGCAGCGCGAGCAGCCTCAGCATGCGACGAGCTTCTCCAGCCTGCCCCGCGCGATGTGCGCGATCTGCTCCAGCGCCGCCGCATGCTCGGTTGCCGCATCGTTGCCGATGCGGCGCTCCATCTCCGCCAGCACCGTGGCGCGCGTCGCGTGAAGCCGCAGCGCAACGATGCAGGGAAAGCCGAACTTGTCGCGGTAGCGGCGGTTTAGCTCGGCCATGCGCTGGACTTCTTCTCTGGAGAGGCTGAGGAATCCGAGGCGCGCCTGCTCGCCGCTCGAGCTCTCGGTCAGCCCGCCCTCCCTCGCCTCGCGCCCAGCAAGCTCCGGGTGGGCGCGGATCAGGGCGAGTTGCGTTTCGCTCTCGGACTCGAGCACGATGGAGTTCAGAACCTGGAAAAGCCCCTCCACCGAGGCAAAAGGCCGTTTCGGCCAGGCGCGCTCGGCGACCCAGGGCGAGTGCTCGAACACGGCGCCGAACTCCGCCACGAACCGCTCCAGCGGCAGCGCGTTCACCCGGGAAAGTTCCATGCGCGGCCTAGTATATTCTCGGCCCATGCTCGACCCGGCCCGCATCCTGCTGCGCTGCGAGGCGCTGGCCCGCCACTCGGAGCTCGCGGGCGGCCTGACGCGCGTCTATCTGTCGGACGAGCAGGCGGCGGCGAGCGAGCTGGTGCTCGGCTGGATGCGCGAGGCGGGCATGGACGCACGCCTAGATGCGATCGGCAACTGCGTCGGGCGCTATGAAGGCGTTCGGCCCGCGCTGCCCTGCCTGATGCTCGGCTCGCACCTCGACACGGTGCGCGATGCCGGAAAATACGACGGCATGCTCGGGGTGGTGGCGGCGATCGAGTGCGTACAGGCACTGCATTCGGCCGGGAAACGCCTGCCGTTCGCGCTCGAGGTGATCGGCTTCGCCGACGAGGAAGGCGTGCGCTTCGGCACCACGCTGCTCGGCAGCCGCGCGGTCGCCGGGACTTTCCGCACGGAGGCCCTAGCGGCGCTTGACAAGGACGGCATCGCGCTCGCGGCGGCGCTGCGCGGCCGCGGCCTGGACCCCGGGCGCATCGCCGAGGCGGCGCGAGGGCCGGGGCAGGTGCTCGCGTACGCCGAGCTGCACATCGAGCAAGGACCGGTGCTCGAGGCCGAGGGGCTGCCGGTGGGAGTGGTCACCGCGATCAACGGCGCCACGCGCTACGCGCTCGAGATCGAGGGCATGGCCGGCCACGCCGGCACCGTGCCGATGCGGCTGCGCGAGGACGCACTCGCCGCCGCGGCCGAGTGCGTGCTCGCGGTGGAGGCGCGCTGCGCCCGCGAGCCGGACCTGGTCGGCACGGTGGGCAAGCTCGAGGCGCTTCCGGGCGCGGTCAACGTCATCCCGGGCAAGGTGCGCTTCACCTTCGACCTGCGCGCGCCCTCGAACCCGCAGCGCGAGGCGGCGGTGAGCGACGTGCTCGCCGACATGACGCGCGCCTGCGCGCGGCGCAAGGTGATCCTGCACGCAAGAAAGATGCACGACGAGCCTGTGGCGGCGTGCGCGCCCTGGCTGATCGAGCAGATCGGCGCGGCGATCGCCGCCGAGGGCCTGGCGGTGCGCGCGCTGCCGAGCGGCGCCGGGCACGACGGCATGGCGATGGTCGAGCTCTGCGACATCGGCATGCTGTTCGTGCGCTGCGAAAAGGGCATCAGCCACAACCCGAGGGAATCGATCACCCGCGAGGACGCGGCAACCGGCGCGCGGGTGTTCCTGCGCTTCATCGAGAACTTCCAGCCGCCGCGATGAATGACAAGGCGCGGGGGAAGATCCGCGAGTTCCTCGCGCTCGAGCGCGAGGCGCAGATCCGCTTTCTCGGCGAGCTGGTGAAGGTCCCCTCCGACAATCCGCCGGGTGATTGCCGGCCGCATGCCGAGCGCGCCGCCGGCCTGCTGGAAGGCCTTGGCTTTGTGGTCGAGCGCCACCCGGTGCCCGAGAATCTCGTCAAGGCGAACGGCATGGTTTCATGCACGAACCTCGTCGTGCGCGAGCGGTTCGATTCGGGTGGTCCGACCATCACCTGCAACGCGCACGGCGACGTGGTGCCGCCGGGCCTTGGCTGGAGCGCCGACCCTTACGGCGCCGAAATCCGCGAGGGGTGGATGTACGGCCGCGGGGTTGCGGTGTCGAAATCCGATTTCGCGACCTACGTCTGGGCCCTGATGGCGCTGAAGCAAAGCGGCGCGAAGCTGTCGGGGGCGATCGAGCTGCACTTCACCTACGACGAAGAGGCGGGCGGGGCGATCGGGCCCAAGTGGCTGCTTGAGCAGGGGATTACGAAGCCCGACTTCGCGATCTGCGCCGGGTTCTCCTACGGCGTAACCACGGCGCACAACGGCTGCCTGCATCTGGAGGTCGAGGTGCTCGGCAAGAGCGGGCACGCCGCCGAGCCCGAGAAAGGCCACGATGCGCTCGAAGCGGCGACCGAAATGCTCTCCGACCTGTACGCCTACCGCAAGGCGCTGTTCGCGCTGGAGTCGGCGACCCCCGGTATCGGCAGCCCGACGCTGGTGGTGGGGATGATCTCCGGAGGCGTCAACACTAATGTCGTGCCCGACCGGGTCGTCTTTCGCCTTGACCGCCGCATCATTCCGGACGAGATCCCGGGCGCCGCCGAACGTTTCCTGCGCGCGCTCATCGAGCAGACGGCGCGCAAGCAGCCCGGGATCCGGGTGAGCATTCGGCGCGTCCTCTTTGCCGAGCCGTTCGTCCCTCGCCCCGGTCAGGAGCGGCTGGTCGAGGCGCTCGGCCGCAATGCACACGAAGTCTTCGGCGTCGAAGTGAGGCCGCACGGCGTCCCGATTTACACGGACGCGCGTCATTACTCGGAGGCGGGGATCCCCACCGTGCTCTACGGTGCCGGCCCGCGCACCCTGGAGGAGGCGAACGGCCACCGCGCTGACGAGAAGCTCCTGCTTGCGGACCTCCACAAGGCAACCGAGGTCGTCGCGCTGTCGTTGCACGAACTGCTGACGGCATGATTCCGCGCAGGCACCTCCTTGCATGGGCCCTTGCTGCGGCGTCCGGCCGCCTCGCGGCGCAAACGCGCGTGGGCGCGGACGCGATGCTCATCGAGGCGGCCGCTGCGGGCGACGCCCGGGAAGCGCGCAGGCTGATCGCTTCCGGCGCGAGCGTGCACGCCCGCGACGCGAGCGGGCGCACCGCCCTGCTTGCCGCCACGCAGGGCAACCACGAGGCGGCGGCGAAGCTGCTCATCGAGGCGGGCGCCGACGTCAACGCGCAGGATTCGCAGCTGGACAGTGCCTATCTCCTTGCCGGCGCCCGGGGCTACCTCGGCATCCTGCGCATGATGCTCGCCGCCGGCGCCAACCTGAAGAGCACCAACCGATTCGTCGGCACCGCGCTCATTCCTGCCTGCCATTACGGACACGTCGAGATTGTCCGCGAGCTTCTGCGCACCGGGATCGACGTCAACCACGTCAATCGCCTGGGATGGACGGCATTGCTCGAGGCGGTGATTCTCGGCGATGGCGGGCCGCGCCACACTGAGATCGTGCGCCTGCTGCTTGCGGGCGGCGCAAGCACGGCAATCGCTGATCGCGACGGCGTAACGCCCCTGGAGCACGCGCGCCGCCGCGGCTATGACGCCATGGCTCGCCTGCTGCGTTACGCGACGCCGATGCAGAAGGCCTTCGAAATGAAGCGGCGCGCCATTGCCGCGGGCGACCAGGCCTACGGCGCGGTGGTAATCCTCGGCGACGCGATCGTCGGCGAAGGACCGAGCCGCGTTGTCGCGCGGCGCGACCCGTCGGCGCATGCGGAGCGCGAGGCGATTCGCGACGCGCAGCGGCGCCTCGGCACGTCCGATCTCGCCGGCTGCGAGCTCGTCTCCACCGCTCGCCCCTGCGCCGCGTGCGAGCGCGCCGCTTACGCGGCCCGTATCCGGCGCATGGTGCACGGTGAGGCGCTCGAGGACGCCGGGCCGCCGAGCGGTTAGCATCCGGACGATGGACTATGCGCGCGACATGGTCGGCTACGGCGCAAACCCGCCGCAGGCGAAATGGCCCGGCGGCGCGCGCCTTGCGCTCAACTTCGTGCTCAACTACGAGGAAGGCGGGGAAAACTCGGTTCTGCATGGTGACCGCGCCTCGGAAGCATTCCTCTCCGAGATCGTCGGCACGCAGCCCGTCGAGGGCGCGCGCCATATGTCGATGGAGTCGCTCTATGAGTATGGTTCGCGCGTCGGCGTCTGGCGCATCCTCGCCCTCTTTCGCCGCTACCGGCTGCCGCTCACGGTTTATGGCGTGGCGATAGCGATGGAACGCCACCCGGCGGCGGTCGAGGCGTTCCTGAAGGACGGCCACGAAATCGCCAGCCACGGCTGGCGCTGGATCAACTACCAGCACGTGCCGCTCGACACCGAGCGCGAGCACATGCAGCGCGCGATCGAGATCCACAAGCGCCTCACCGGCGAGCGGCCGCTCGGCTGGTACACCGGCCGCACCAGCCCCAACACCCGCAAGCTTGTGGTCGAGGACGGCGGCTTCGTCTACGACGCGGACGACTACTCCGACGAGCTGCCTTGGTACGACACGCGATATATGAAGAAAGGCGGGAAAGCGCAGCTCATCGTGCCATACACGCTCGACGCGAACGACATGCGCTTCGCCACCGTGCAGGGATTCAACTCCGGCGAGCAGTTCTACCAGTACCTGAAAGACTCGTTCGATGTGCTCTACACCGAGGGCAATCGCATGATGTCGGTCGGGCTGCACTGCAGGCTCGTCGGGCGGCCCGGACGCCTCGCGTCGCTCGAGCGCTTCGTCAAATACGTGAAGCGCAAGAAAGTCTGGATCACGCGCCGCATTGATATCGCCAGGCACTGGTTGAAGCATCTGCCACACACCTTGAGCGCATGACCGAGTTTTTCGAGGATCTCGCCCCGCCCGAGCGCCTGCTGATGGGGCCGGGGCCGATCAACGCGCATCCGGACGTGTTGAAGGCCATGTCGGCGCCGCTGATCGGGCAGTTCGATCCGCAGTTCCGCGAGTACATGCGCCAGGTATCCGAGCTCTACCGGCGCGTGTTCCAGACGCAGAACCGCTGGACGCTGCTGGTCAACGGAACGGCGCGCGCCGGCCTCGAAGCGGCGCTGGTGTCTCTCATCGAGCCCGGCGACCGCGTGCTGGTGCCGATCTTCGGGCGCTTCGGCCACCTCCTTGCCGAGATCTCGAGGCGCTGCGGCGCGGAAGTCAGGACGATTGCGACCGAGTGGGGAACAGTTTTCCCGCTCGAGATTCTTGAAAAAAGCGTCCGGAGCGAAAAACCGAGAATCGTCGCCATCTGCCACGGCGACACCTCGACCACCGTGGCGCAGCCCCTCGCCGACCTGGGACGGATCTGCCGCGAGCGCGATGCCCTGCTCTATGTCGACGCGACCGCGACGGTGGGCGGCATGGACCTGCCGGCCGATGCCTGGCAGCTCGACGTGGTAAGCGCGGGCCTGCAGAAGTGCCTCGGCGGACCCTCGGGCAGCGCGCCGCTCACTCTCAACGAGCGCGCCGAGCGGCGCATCGTGCGCCGGCGGCATATCGAGCAGGGGCTGAAGGCGACCGGCGAGCGCGATGGCGCGGGGCCGGTGATCCGCTCCAATTACTTCGACCTCGCCATGCTCATGGATTACTGGTCGGAAAAAGCGCTCAATCACCACACCGAGGCCACCAGCATGCTTTACGCGGCCCGGGAATGCGCACGCGTGCTCCTCAAGGAAGGCCTGCCGCAGGCGTTCTCACGCCACGCGCAGGCCTCGCAGGCGCTCGCGATCGGGCTGCAAACGATGGGGTTGAAGCTCTTCGGGGACCCAGCCCACAAGATGGCGACCGTCACGGGTGTCCATATTCCCAAGGGCATCGACGGCGAGAAGGTGCGCGCGGCGCTGCTCGAGCGCTTCAACATCGAGATCGGCACCTCGTTTGGCCCGCTGCACGGCAAGATCTGGCGCATCGGCACCATGGGCTACAACGCCCGCCCCGAGGCGGTGGCGCGTACCCTGGATGCGCTGAAGACGGTGCTCTCGGCCGAAGGTTACCGGCCCCGCTAGCCTCGCTGGCGCGGTGACGGCGATCGACGCCGCTTAGGCGACCAGACTTGCCGCGAGTTGCGCTGCCTGCGCGTTTGAAGCCGCGACGGTGACGCCTGCGGCACGCAGGATCGCGGCCTGGCGCGACCAGACCTGCGGGTCCTGTTCGGTGCCGGTTACCGAGGCGATTACAGCCGGCCGGTTGCTGCCGGGCGCGCCGAGCGCGGAGGCGAGGACGCCGGCCGGGTCGGCGTGCGCGCCGTAGCCGATCACCATGTCGATCAGGATCGTCCCGACGGCGGGCTCGGCAAGCGTGCGCCGCAGGTGATCGTTGCGCAGTTCGGGCTCGAGTATCGGGTGCGGGCGGCCGCGCGTGTAGGCGTCGTCGCCCAGATCGACGAACTCGTGCCGGCCCGGGCCGAGCGCGAGCCCCGCGCCGCGGAAGATGAACTCCGCTTCCGCACAAAGGGACCCGCCGCAATACAGCCCGCGCACCACGCCCTTGCGCGCCGGCGGGGCCGCGTCGTCGAGCGCCGGAACCTTCCTCTGCATCGCTATCTCAGCCGCTTCGGTGAGCGTGCGCGCGAGCCCGGGCTCGGCCGAGCCGAGAAAGCAGGCGACGGTACGCTTCGCGCTTTTCGCGAGCTGCTCGCGCATGCGCACGGCGATTTGCGGTGCCGGCGGCTTGGAGAGGAGCACGATGGTCCTGGTCGCCGGATCGCGCTCGAGCGCCTCCAGCGCCGCGAGCGTCGAGAGCCCGCCCACGCGCGCATCGAGGTCGCGCCCGCCCACGCCGATGCCATGCGAGATGCCTCCGCCCAGGCGCGCGACGAGGGAAGAGACCTCCTGCAGGCCGGTGCCGGACGCCGATACGATGCCGATCTCGCCGCGCGGCACCGCGTTCGCGAAAGCGAGAGGCGTGCCCGCGATGAGCGCGGTGCCGCAGTCCGGCCCCATCATCAGGAGGCCGCGCTCGCGCGCGAGGCGCTTGAGCGCAATCTCTTCCTCGAGCGGCACGTTGTCGGAGAACATCATCACGTGCAGGCCGCCTTCCAGCGCGCGGCGCGCTTCCAGCGCGGCGAACTCCCCCGGTACCGAGATCAGCGCGAGGTTGGCGGCCGGCAACACCTGCAGGGCGCCGGCGAGGCTGCGCGCGTGCCCGGGCGCCGCGCTTTTTTCCTGGCTGGCGAGAATTTGCCGTGCATTCTCGAGGGCCACGCGCGCGTCGCTTTCCGCCTCCGCGCGCACGGCGATCACGAGGTCGTTCGCCCCCGCGGCCTCGCCCTCGGCCGCGAGCAGGCCCGCTCCGCGGAGCAACGCCTTGTTGGCGGGCGTGCCGATCATGAGCGCCGCCGCGCGCACGCCGTCCAGCGCCTCGAGCCGGCGCGAGGCGCGCATCAGGCTCACCGAATCGAGGTAGCGGTTGCGCAGTACTTCGTTGCGGATCATGGGGCCGCCGCCAGGGCGAGCAGCGCCTGCTCGAAGCAGGCGAGCGGCGCGCGCGCGATGCCGGCACCGACCTGGCCTACGCCCGCGCGACGGTGCGCGATGCCGGTGTTGATCGCCGGCGCGACGCCGGTCTCCACCACGCGGCGCACGTCGATGCCGGCCGCGGCGCCCGCGAACTCGAGCGCGGGGATCGGCCAGGCCGGGTTGCGACTCGCGGCGATCTCGGCCATCGCGCGCGAATAGGCGAGCGCGTCGGCAAAACCGCCCGCGCCGACGAAGCCCGCCACCGCGGGCGCCGCGGCCATGGCGAACGCGCCCAGCCCCAACGCCTCGAGGATCGCCGAGTCGCCGATGTCCGGGTTGGCGTCGGCGGCGCTGAAGCCCGGGAAGTAGAGGCCCTGCGGCATCTCGACCGGCGCCGTGAACCAGCGCTCGCCGGTGCCCGCCACGCGGATGCCGAAGTCGGTGCCGTTGCGGCACATCGCGGTGACGATGGTGCTGCCTGCGACGCCGCGCGCCGGATCGAGCAGGCACTTGCCCATCGCCATCGCCACGTTGAGGAAGAACTGGTCGTTGCCGGCGATGAAGGTCAGCGCTTTTTCAAGGGATTCGCCCTTTCCTGCCCGGGCCAGGAAAGGCGCGATCTGGCGCAGGAGCAACGACGTGCACGCGACGTTGCGCTGGTGCATCTCGTCACCCATGGCGAGGCCGCGCGCGATCAGGGGCGAGAGCGCGATGCCGCCGGCGCACTCCAATGCCTGGCCAAGCAGCGGGCCAAAGTCGTCACGCAGCCACCCGAGCCGCGCGAGTACTTCGGCGTCGTTCCCGCCGAAGCGCATCACTTTGCCCAAGCCCTCGTTGATCGTGCAGAACGCCCGGTTGCCGTAGGCCCTGTTCTCAACGATGAGCAGCGGCATGCGGCGCGTGGTGAGCCCCGTCATCGGGCCGACCGCTCCGTGATGGTGATTGGGCTCGAAGGCGATCTCGCCCGAGGCGGCGAGCCGCTCGGCCGCCCCCAGGTCCGGGGCCCAGCCTTCGAACACGAGCGCGCCGCAGATCGCGCCGCGCAGCGGACCGCACATGCGCGTCCATTCGATCGGGGGTCCCGCGTGCAGCACGAGACGCCGTTTGGCGAGCTCGGGGATCAGCTCCTCGGCGGGCGCGACGCGGGCGAGCACCGGATCGCCCGACAGGACGCGCTCCAGCGCGTCGCGGTTGGCGGCTTCGGTGCCCGGGGTCGTAAGGCGCTCGAGCGTCGCGATCAGTTCAGGCCGCCCCTGCGCGGGCGGCGCCCAGTCGAGTTGCGCTACCTCGGCGCCGTTCACGGCAAGATCGCGCGCGAACCCGGCCAGGCCGATGTTCACGGTCCGCACCGGCCCCGCAAGCAGCGCGTCGATGCTCGCGCCGTCAGCCATAGTGCCGGCGCTCAGCGCCGCGCGCGCCAGCGCAGCCGCGGATAGCGCTCGCGCGGCCCGGCCGGCGCGAGCCAGCTCGCCGCCGCGGTCTCCATCTGCCAGGGCTCGATGCCGAACGGAAAGCCGCGCTCGCACACGCTCGGCACGAGCATCGAGCGCAGGTTATCGCGCGTCATCAGGCGCAGCGGCGCCGGCATGTGCTCGAGCGCCCACGCCTGCAGGGTGGCGAGGCTGTCGGGCATGCCGACGACCAGCCGGCGCCGCCCGGTGACCGCGCAGGCGAAGCGCACGAGCTCCCGCAGCGTGTACTCGCGCGGCCCGCAAAGGTCGTAGCTCCTGCCGGCGGCGTCGCGGCTCTCCAGCGCCGCGAGCGTCGCGCGCACCACGTCGCCGACGTACACGGGCTGGAAGCGTGCGCCCGGCTTCGCCAGCGGCAGGACGAGAAACACCTTGGCGAGCAGCGCGAACATGTTCAGGAACCGGTCTTCCGGTCCGAAGATCACCGAGGGGCGCAGCACCGTCACCGCCAGGTCCGCGACGGCGAGCACGACGGCCTCGCCGATGCCCTTCGAGCGCAGGTACTCCGAAGGCCCGTGCGGGTCGGCACCGACCGCGCTCATATGCAGGAGGCGTTTCACTCCCGCGGCGCGGCACGCGGCGACGATCGCCTGCGGCAGCTCGACGTGCGCCTCGGCGAAATCCGGGCCGTAGTTGTTCGGCCCGCGCTCATCGGGACGGCCGCGCCGGCTTTGCAGGACGCCGGCGAGATTGACGACCGCGTCGCGGCCGGCGGCGAGGCGCTCGAGCGTCCCCGGCGCGCGCACGTCGGCCTCGATCACTTCGACGGTCGGCAGCAGGATCAGGTGCTTGGCGCGCTCGCGGCGGCGCGTCGGCACGATCACGCGGGCGCCGCGCGCAGCGAGCGCCGCCACTAGGTGCCGGCCGATGAAGCCCGAGCCGCCCACGACGAGAACGTCGTCCAGCTTCACGACGCTGTCGTCCAGCTCACGGCAGCTCCTCGTCGAAGCGCTCGCTGCGGCCGCGCGCCGGCACGAGGCTGAGCCGGTCCTTGAGCGGGACCACCTTGCCGCCGATCAGCTGCGAGTAGTACATCGTGTTCGCCATCACCTTCTTCACGTAGTCGCGCGTCTCGTTGAACGGGATGGTCTCCGCGTAGATCGCGCCCTCCAGGGGCCTGGCGTCGCGCCAGCGGCGAGCGCGCTTCGGTCCTGCATTGTAGGCGGCGGCGGCGAGCACTGGGTGTCCCAAATCGTCGAGCACGTGCCTCAGGTAGTTGGTGCCCAGGGCGACGTTGGTCGGCACCTCGGTGACGCGTGCCGGCGTGTAGTTGCTCAGGCCGATCTTGCGCGCCGACCAGCGCGCGGTCGCCGGCATGAGCTGCATCAGGCCCATCGCGCCGGCGGAGGACCTGGCGTTGACGATGAAGCGGCTCTCCTGGCGCACCAGCCCCAGCACCCACGCTTCCTCCAGCCGGTAGACGCGCGCCTGCTCGGCGAACACCTCGCGGAACGGCGCAAGGAACCTCATCTTGTAGTTGTGCAGCCGCGCGGTGCGGTCGGCGGTGTTAATGGCGCGGTCGAACACGCCTGATCGTCGCGCGAGCTCGGCTGCGGCGAGCAGCTGCCCGTCCTCCATGCCGCGGATCGTGAACAGCCATTCGCGCGTCGCTTCGGCGCGCAGGTCGAGCCGGTAGAGCTCGAGCGCGCGCGCGAGTCCGGCGTTCGCGCTCGCCTCCTTGACCTCGATCTCGCTCGGCACGTGAAAGAGCTCGGGCGGCGCGGCGATGTAGCCGAGCTCCTCGGCGGCGAGCAGGCCGTAGAAGTTCGGTTGCCCGCCGATCCGCAGGAAATAGGCCTGCGCGCCATCCTCGCGTCCCTGCGCGCCGAGCGCGCGGCCGTACCAGTAGGTCCACGCCGGGTCCTGGCGCGCCGCAGCCGACATGCGGTCGATCGCGTCGCGCACCATGTCCCAGTCGGCGTTGCGCAGCGCGACGCGCGCCTTCCAGGCGAGCTGCTCGTCGGAGAGCCCGGTCGGCCCGGCGAGCCGGTACCACGCGCTCGCCTCGGGCAGGAGCCGGCGCGCCGCTTCGTAGCCGACCCGCCCCCAGGCGTACTTCAGTTCCTCGGCATCGAGCTGGCTCCCGAGCTTGCCGCGCAGGAACCCGGCCGCCGCCTCGGGCTCGCCGCGCGCAAGGCGCGTCACCGCGAAAAGCGTCATCTCGCGCGTCGCGCGCTTGCCCAGCCTGGCCGGCGGGACCGCGAGCAGGTTCCTCGGGTTGGTCGCGGCCTGGTTGAGCAGCCGCTCATCGTGCGCCTCGCCCTGCGGCAGCGTCGCGAGCGCGCGCCGCGCGGCGTTGATCTGGCTCGCCTCGAAAAGAAGGCGCGCGCGCTGCCAGACGTCGTCCACGCTGATGCGCCCGGCAGCGAGCAGCCGCTCGGCGAGCTTGCCGCAGCCTTCGGTGAATTCACGCGGCTCGAGCCAGATGGGCTTGGCCTCGTCGTAGGCGCTGTCGTCGCCGCGCTGGAGGCGCGCGAGCCAGCCGTAGCAGCGGATCTCGCCGTCGTCCTGCGCGAGCGGCGGCAGCTCTTTTTCGAAGCTCTGCCAGTCGCCGCGCCGCCCGAGCTCCTTCAGCCACTCGCCGCGCAGGCGGTCGGCGACATACGTGCGCGCGTTGCGCTCGAGGAACGCGCGCACCTCGCCATCGAGCGCGGCATCTTCCAGCCGCAGCCGCAGGCGCCAGTACTCGAGCCAGGGCGCGAGCACGTGGCCGTTCAGTTTCGCGGCCGCCTTCTGGAGCTTCATCGCGTCGCCCGCGCGGAAGGCGTCATAGGCGCGCAGCAGCGCATCGTCGGCCGCAGAGGTCTTCTGCGTCGATGCCCCCACCCCCATGCTCGCCATCGCGAGCGCTAAAACCGCTAACAAACGTCTTAAAATCATGTACTAAGCATTATGGAACAAATCCAGCTGCTGCGCTGGCGAAAAGCCGAGCGAGCGCGCCTCATCGCCGCGCGCGAGGCGCTCGGCGCTGACCGGCTAGAGGCGTTCCGCCTTCTCATCGATCGCCACCTGGAGCGCGCGTTTCCGGGCCTCGCCTCAGCCCGGCTCGCCTTCTGCTGGCCGATCCGCGCGGAGTATGACGCCCGCCACCTGGCAAGAACGCTGCGTGAGCGCGGCGCGTTGACGGCGCTCCCGGTTGTCGTCGCGCCACGCCAGCCGCTCGTCTTTCGCGAGTGGCATCCGGGCGTCGAGCGCGCCAGCGGACCGCTCGACATCCCCTACCCGGTCGGCTCGCCCGACGTCGTGCCCGAGGCGGTGCTGCTGCCCATGAACGGCTGGGACGAGGCCGGCTACCGGCTCGGCTATGGTGGAGGTTTCTTCGACCGGACTTTGAAAAACTTCGCCAAGAAGCCGGTGACGATCGGCGTCTCGTACGAAATCGCAAAGATGCAGACGATCCGCCCACAGGATTGGGACATCCCGATGGACTGGGTGGTCACCGAGCGCGGCGTCTACCGGCGTGACGCGGGCAGGCTCGACTTTCTCGGTGCGCCGCCGGCTGGCGAGCCGAGCAGCCTGTCTTCGCTAGTGTGCTATTTGGACGAAGTGAAGAGGGACTGATGCAATTGCAGCCCTACGCTCCGGAAGACGAGAAGGCTGTGATCGAGCTCTGGCAGCGCTGCGAGCTGACGCGCACCTGGAACGATCCGCGCAAGGACATCCAGAGGAAGCTCACCGAGCAACCGGAGCTCTTTCTCGTCGGCAAGATCGACGGCGCGGTGGTCGCCACGGCGATGGCCGGCTACGACGGTCATCGCGGCTGGGTGAACTACCTTGCGGTCGCCGAGGCGCATCGTGACAAGGGCCTCGCCCGAGCCATGATGGCGCGCGTCGAGGAGCTGTTGAAAGCGCGCGGTTGCCCGAAGATCAACATCCAGATCCGCGCCGGCAACGCCACGGTGCTCGAGTTCTACAAGCGCATCGGCTACGCGACCGACGATGTCATCAGCGTCGGCAAGCGGCTGATCCCGGATCAGTAAGTGATGCTCGTCACGCAATGGCTGGACGAATTCCAGCGGTCGCTCGCGGCCCCCGACGGCGCTCCCCTGCGCGCGCTCTTTCACGCAGACAGCTACTGGCGCGACGTGATCGCACTCACGTGGCGCATTCAGACCGTCAGCGGAGGCGATGGCGTCGTTGCCGCCCTCCGGAAACACGCAAAGCAGTGCTCTTTCGAGCTCGACCTGCGGCGGACCGCTCCGCGTGAGGTCGCGCGGGCCGGCACGAAGGCGGTCGAAGCAATCCTCCGCTTCGAGACTGCGCACGGCCGCGGCAGCGGGGTGCTTCGCCTCACGCCCGATGCGGCGGGCGGCGCGCCGAAAGCGTGGACGCTCTTCACGATGCTCGACGAGCTGAAAGGATTCGAGGAGCGCGTCGGCCAGCGCCGGCCCGGCGGCCAGGCGTACTCGCGCGAGTTTCGTGGCCCGAACTGGGCGGACCTGAGGAAATCGGACGCGGCGTACGCCGACCGAGAGCCGGCGGTGCTGATCGTCGGCGGCGGGCACGCCGGCCTGTCGATCGCGGCGCGCCTCAAGCAGCTCGGCGTCGATGCGCTCGTCGCCGATCGCTGGCCGCGCATCGGCGACAACTGGCGGCGGCGCTATCACGCGCTCACGCTGCACAACCAGGTGCACGTAAATCATCTTCCGTACCTGCCGTTCCCGCCGAACTGGCCGCTCTATATCCCGAAAGACAAGATCGCCGGCTGGCTCGAGTCCTACGTCGAGGCGATGGAGATCAACTACTGGCCGGGCATGGAGTTCGCAGGCGGCGCGCACGACGAACAAACGGGCCGCTGGTCGGTGACGCTGCGCAGCGCGGACGGCGCGCCGCGCGCGCTGCATCCTCGCCACGTCGTGCTCGCCACGGGCGTGAGCGGTATCCCGAATCTGCCGGATATTCCGTCGCTCGCTGAATTCCGCGGCAAGGTGGTCCATTCCCACAGCTACGACGACGGCGAGGCCTGGGCGGGCAAGCGCGCGCTCGTCGTCGGTACCGGCAACAGCGGCCACGATATCGCCCAGGACCTGCACTCGGGCGGCGCGCAGGTGACGCTGGTGCAGCGCAGCTCCACCCACATCGTCAACATCGAGCCGAGCGCGCAACTGCCGTACGCGCTCTACGACGAAGGGCCGCCGCTCGAGGACTGCGACCTCATCGCCGCTTCGATGCCTTTTGCGCTCGCACGCCGCAGCCACGAGCAGATCACCGCGCGCGCCAAGGAGCTCGACAGCGAGCTGCTGGCGGCGCTCGCGCGCGTCGGCTTCAAGCTGGACGACGGCGAGGCCGGCGCCGGCTGGCAGTTCAAGTACCTGACGCGCGGCGGCGGCTACTACTTCAACGTCGGCTGCTCGGACCTCGTGGCGAGCGGCGCGATCCGCCTGGCGCAGTTCGCGGACATCGAGCGCTTCGTCGCCGAGGGCGCGCGCCTGCGCTCGGGCGCGCTGCTCGCCGCAGACCTCGTCGTGCTTGCGACCGGCTACAAGGGCCAGGAGGCGCTGGTCGGCAAGCTCTTCGGCGCCGCGGTGGCCGCGCGCGTCGGCCCGATCTGGGGATTCGACGCGGGCGACGAGCTGCGCAACATGTACGTGCGCACGCCGCAGCCGGGCCTGTGGTTCATCGCCGGCAGCTTCGCGCAATGCCGCATCTACTCGCGCGCGCTCGCGCTGCAGATCAAGGCGAGCGAGGAAGGGCTGCTCTAGCGCTTGAAGGCGAGCGTCACGCCGTCGCCGATCGGCACGAGCGCGATCTCGACGCGCCGGTCGCGGCGCAGCTTGCTGTTGAAAGCGCGGATCGCGCGCGTGTCCACCGTCTGGTCGCGCGCATCCAGAATACGCGCATACCAGAGCGTGTTGTCGACCGCGATGACGCCGCCGCGGCGCACCAGCCTGAGGCAGCGCTCGAAGTAGTTCTGGTAGTTCTCCTTGTCCGCGTCGATGAACGCGAAATCGAAGGGGCCTTTGAGCTTTTTCAGGGTTTGCAGCGCCTGCCCCAGGCGGAGCGTGATCTTTCTTTCTACTTTTGCCTTTTTCCAGAATTTTCTTGCAATGGAAGTCCATTCCTCATTCAAATCACAGCAAACCACCCTGCCCGTGGGCGGCAGCGCGAGCGCGACGGCGAGCGCCGAGTAGCCGGTGTAGGTGCCGATCTCGAGGCAGCGTTTCGCGCCGAGCGCGCGCACGAGCAGCTGCATCAGCGCCGCCTGGTCCGGGCCGATCTGCATACCGCTGAATGGCACCTTGCGGGTGGCTGCGCGCAGCGCGCGCTGCACCCGGGTCTCGCGCGTGCCGCGCGCGATGACGTAGTCGCGCAGCCTTGGCAACAGATCGACAGCGCCGCGCTTTTTCGCCATGCCTAGGCGAGAAACAGCCGGTACGCCGGGTTGCGCGTCTCGTCGGCGTACGGATAGCCGAGCCGCGTGAGGAAGCGCCGGAAGTCGCCCATCTCGCGCCGCGGCACCTGCAGGCCGACCAGCACGTTGCCATAGTCGGCGCCGAGGTTGCGGTAGTGGAAGAGGCTGATGTTCCAGGTCGGGTTCATCGAGCGCAGGAACTTCATGAGCGCGCCCTGGCGCTCAGGAAATTCGAACCGGTACAGCAGCTCGCTTGCCCCGTCGCGCGCCCGGTGCGGAAAGCGCCCGCCGATCATGTGGCGCAAATGCTCCTTTGCCATCTCGTTGTCCGACAGGTCGAGCGTGTGGCAGCCGGCGCGCTCCAGGCGCCGCACGATGCGCGCGGTCTCCTCGCGCCCGTGCACCGTGACGCCGACGAAGATGTGCGCCTCGCTCGGCCCCGACATGCGGTAGTTGAATTCCGTGACGTTGCGCCCGCCGAGCGCATCGAGGAAGCTCCGGAAGCTGCCGCGCCGCTCCGGGATCGTCACCGTCAGCACCGCCTCGCGGTGCTCGCCCACCTCGGCGCGCTCGGCGACGAAGCGCAGGCGGTCGAAGTTGGTGTTGGCGCCGGAGGCGACCGCGACCAGCGTCTTGCCGCGCACCGCGCGCTTTTCCACCCAGACCTTCGCGCCGGCGACGGCAAGGGCGCCTGCAGGCTCGAGCACGACGCGCGTGTCCTCGAACACGTCCTTGATCGCGGCGCACATCTCGTCGGTGTCGACCCGCACCACCTCGTCGACGAACCTGCGCGCGAGGCGGAAGGTCTCGCGCCCGACCTGCTTCACCGCGACGCCGTCGGCGAAGAGGCCGACGTGCGGCAGGACCACGCGCCGGCCCGCCGCGAGCGAGCGCGCCATCGCGTCCGCGTCGGTCGGCTCGACGCCGATCACCCGCACCGACGGGCGCAGGCGCTTGATGTAGGCGGCGATGCCGCCGATCAGGCCGCCGCCGCCTACCGCGACGAAGACGGCGTGGATCGGCCGCGTCGTCTGGCGCAGGATCTCCATGCCGATCGTGCCCTGGCCGGCGATCACCTCGGGATCGTCGTAGGGGTGCACGAAGGTGAACCCGCCGCGGCGCTTCAATCGCATCGCGTGCTTGTAGGCCGCGTCGTAGTTGTCGCCGTGCAGGACGACCTTGGCGCCGCGCTGCGCCACCGCCTCGACCTTGATGCGCGGCGCGGTCACGGGCATCACGATCACGGCGTGGCAGCCGAGCTTCTGCGCCGCGATCGCCACGCCTTGCGCGTGGTTGCCGGCGCTTGCCGCGATCACGCCGCGCGCGAGCCGCGCCTTCGGCAGCCCGGCCATCTTGTTGTAGGCGCCGCGCAGCTTGAACGAGAACACCGGCTGCAGGTCCTCGCGCTTGAGGAGCAGGCGGTTGCCGAGCCGGCGCGAGAGGCCGGGCGCGACTTCGAGCGGCGTCTGCTGCGCGACGTCGTAAACTCGCGCATTCAGGATCTTCTCCAGGTAATCGTTCCGTTGCATCGCGCGAGCCTAGCACAATGGATTTTCTTACCTCCCCCGGGGGTGGTCTCATCGGATTGACGCTGGCGGCTTTCCTGGCCGCCACGCTGGTGCCTTTCTCCTCTGAGGCGGTGCTCTTCGCCTACCTGCGCCTGCATCCGGACGAGGCGGCGCTGGCGATCACGCTGGCGACGCTGGGGAACACCGCCGGCGGCATGACGACCTATCTGATCGGCCGCCTTTTTCCTGAAAGAACCAGCCTGAGAGAGAAAACCCTGGACCGACTGCGCCGCTACGGCCCTGCCGCCACTCTCTTCGCCTGGCTCCCGGTCGTCGGCGACGGCCTATGCCTCGCCGCCGGCTGGTTGCGGGTGAACTGGATCGCCTGCCTCGCCTTCATGGCTACCGGGCGGCTGGCGCGCTATGTCGTGGTTGCTGCCCTATAGTCAGGCGGCCTGAAGTTTCGCAACCGCCACCGCAAGCCACTTCACGCCCTGGCGGCCGAAGTTCACCTGCACGCGCGCGTCCATGCCGTCGCCTTCGGCGTCGATGATCACGCCCGCGCCGAACTTAGGATGCGTCACGTTCTGACCGATGCGGAAGCCGGGACCCGATTTCGATTCGTAGAATGGTTTTTTGGGTTTTGGGTTCGAAAAATCCAGGGGGGAGCTTCTGGAGCGTGAAAACCGCGGCGTCAGCCACTTCTTCAGGCCCTCGGGAATCTCCTCGAGGAAGCGCGAGGGCATGGCGTAGCGCGTCTGGCCGTGCAGCATCCGCGTCTCGGCGAAGGAGAGGTAGAGGCGCTTGCGCGCGCGCGTAATCGCGACATACGCGAGGCGGCGCTCTTCCTCCATGCCGTCCTTCTCGAGCGCGCTCTCCTCGTGCGGGAAGAGGCCGTCCTCCAGGCCCGACAGGAACACCGCGTCGAACTCCAGGCCCTTGGCCGAGTGCACGGTCATGAGTTGCAGCGCGTCCTGGCCTTCGGCCGCCTGGTGCTCGCCTGCTTCCAGCGCCGCGTGCGTGAGGAACGCGGTGAGCGCGCTCGTCTCCGCGCCCGACTCGGTCTCGCGCTCCTCCTCGCTGAACCCGGCGGCGGCATTGACCAGCTCCTCCAGGTTCTCGATCCGCTCCTGCCCCTCGCGCTCTTTCTTGTAGTGCTCGACCAGCCCAGAGCGCGCGATCACGTGCTCGATCGTGTCCTTCATGGAAAGGGTTTGTGTTTCTTTTCGAATTTCCTCTATCAGGCTTTTGAAATTGTTTCCCTTCCCGGCGGATTCGATTGCTTCAAAAAGCGAAACCCCTTTTCGCTTCGCGGCGTCCTGGATCTGCTCGATGGTGCGCGTGCCGATGCCGCGCGGCGGGAAGTTGACGACGCGCAGGAAGGCGTTGTCGTCGGCGGAGGCCGCGACCAGCCGCAGATAGGCGAGTGCGTGCTTCACCTCGGCGCGCTCGAAGAAGCGCAGCCCCCCGTAGACGCGGTAGTGCGTGCCGGCGCTGAAGAGCGCGTGCTCGATCACGCGCGACTGCGCGTTCGAGCGGTAGAGCACCGCCATGTCGGAAAGGCGCGTGCCCTCGCGCTTCAACGCCGCGACCTCCTCGGTCACGAAGCGCGCCTCGTCGTTGTCGGATTCGCCCTGGAAGACGCGTACCGGGTCGCCGTGCCCGGCCGTAGTCCACAGGTTCTTGCCGAGGCGCTTCGTGTTGTGCGCGATGAGCGCGTTGGCGGCATCGAGGATGTTGCCCTGCGAGCGGTAGTTCTGCTCAAGGAGTATTACCCGGCCTTTGGAATATTCCTTCTCGAACTCCGCGAGGTTGCCGACGTTGGCGCCCCGGAAGGCGTAGATCGACTGGTCGTCGTCGCCGACCGCGAAGAGGCTCGTCGTGGGCGCGGCAAAGAGTTTCAGCCAGCGGTACTGCAGGCGATTGGTGTCCTGGAACTCGTCCACCAGCACGTGCCGGAAGCGCTTCTGGTAGTGCTGCCGGAGCATTTCATTCCTGCTGAGCAGCTCGAAGCTCCGCAGGAGAAGCTCCGCGAAGTCGGCCACCCCTTCGCGCTGGCACTGCTCGTCGTAAGCGGCGTAGAGCTCGGCCAGGCGCCGCGTGCGCTCATCCGCCGCAGGTACGTCGCGCGCGCGCAGGCCCTCCTCCTTCTGGCCCATGATGAAGTACTGGAGCTCCTTGGCCGGGAAGCGGTCCTCGTCCACGTTCAGCGCGCGGCTGAGGCGCTTGACCGCCGAGAGCTGGTCCTGCGTATCGAGGATCTGGAACTCGCGCGGCAGCCCCGCTTCCTGGGGGTGCGTGCGCAGCAGGCGATTGGAGAGCCCGTGGAAGGTGCCGATCCAGAGGCCGCGCGGGTTGACCGGCAGCATGGCGGCGAGGCGCGTGCTCATCTCGCGCGCCGCCTTGTTGGTGAAAGTCACCGCGAGCACGCCTCCCGGCGACACCAGACCCGACTTGATCAGCCAGGCGATGCGCGTGGTGAGCACGCGCGTCTTGCCGCTGCCCGCGCCCGCCAGCACGAGCGCGTGCTCCGCAGTTTCCCCGGCCTGGAGGGTGACTGCTGCGAGCTGCTCGGGGTTGAAAAGTTCGAGGCGAAGCGACAAAGCGCTTCGATTCTAGTCCAACTTGATGCTCAGCTCCTGTACCAGCCGGCCGTACTTCTCGTAGTCGCCGCGATACAGGCGCGCGAGGACGGCGTCGCTGCCGCCGACGGGCTCGAGGCCATAGGTCGCGAAGCGCTCGCGTATCGCCGGCTCGGCGAGCGCGCGGTTCACCTCGGCGTTCAGGCGCTCGACGGCTTCCGCGGGCGCGCCGCTCGCGACGAAGAACGCGAGCCACTGCTCGAGCACCAGGCCTTTCTGCCCCGCCTCCTCGTAGGTCGGAACGTCCGGCAGCGACGCCGAGCGCGTCTTCGTGGTCTGCGCGAGGATCTTGAGCCGGCCCGCGCGGTAATGCGCCAGGAGCGGCGTGTTGCCCAGCGACCCGAGCGGCACCTGCCCGCCGACGAGATCGGTCACCGCTTGGCCGCCGCCTTTGTACGGCACGTGGGTGAGCGTCACGCCGGCGAGCTTCGCGAACCACTCGCCCGCCATGTGCTGGATCGAGCCCGCACCCGAGGTGGCGTAGCCGAGGCCGGGCTTGGCGCGCGCGATCGCGATCAGCTCGGCGACGCTCGAGGCGCCGACCGACGGGTGCGCGGCAAGCACGACCGGCTGGCGCGTGAGCTGCACCACCGCGAGGAAGCTGCGGCGCGGATCGAAGGCGAGCTTGTACAGGTGCGGCGTCGAGGCGAGCGCGTCCGCGGTCGCAAGCACCGTGGTGCCGTCCGCCGGCTGCTTTAGCACGTACTCGGCAGCGATGTTGCCGCTTGCGCCGGTGCGGTTCTCTACCAGCACCTGCTGGCCGAGCGCCGGCGCGATGCGCTCGGCGAGCAGGCGCACCGCGATGTCGGTCGAGCCGCCGGGCGGGAACGCGACCACCATGCGTACCGGCTTGCCGGGCCACTGGGCGAATGCCGTGCCGGACAGGAGGACGGACGCGGCCCACAGAAAAAGAACTCTCAAGAAAAACCCCTTTATAATCCGCCGCTTCCGATGCAGGAGCGCTACGAACCGCAGGCCATCGAGCGCGACGCCCAGTCCTTCTGGGACGCGCAGCGCTCCTTCGCGGTGACCGAGGACCCTGCCCGGAAGAAATTCTACTGCCTCTCGATGTTCCCCTATCCCTCGGGGAAGCTGCACATGGGGCATGTGCGCAACTACACCATCGGCGACGTGCTCACGCGCCACTACCGCATGCGCGGCATGAACGTGCTGCAGCCGATGGGCTGGGATGCCTTCGGGCTGCCCGCCGAGAACGCGGCGATGGCGAACAAGGTGCCGCCGGCGAAGTGGACGCGCGACAACATCGCGTACATGAAGTCGCAGCTGCAGGGCCTCGGCTTCGCGCTCGACTGGGAGCGCGAGCTCGCCACCTGCGACCCGTCGTACTACCGCTGGAACCAGTGGCTGTTCACGCGCCTGTTCAGGAAAGGGCTCGCCTACAAGAAGACCGGCGTCGTCAACTGGGACCCGGTCGACCAGACCGTGCTCGCCAACGAGCAGGTGATCGACGGCCGCGGCTGGCGCACCGGCGCGCCGGTCGAGAAGCGCGAGATTCCGATGTACTTCCTGCGCATCACCGCCTACGCCGAGGAGCTGGTCGCGGCGCTCGAGGGCATGACCGGCTGGCCCGAGCAGGTGAAGCTGATGCAGAAGAACTGGATCGGGAAGTCCGAGGGCGTGCGGATCGGTTTTGAATATTCTTTAGAAAATAAGAAGCAGGTCCTCTGGGTGTTCACCACCCGCGCGGACACGCTCATGGGCGCAACCTTCATGGCGGTCGCCGCAGAGCATCCCCTTGCTGTTTTTGCTTCGCAAAAGAATTCAGAATTGAAAGCATTCGTTGAGGAATGCAAGAAGGGCGCGGTAATCGAAGCCGAGCTCGCGCAGATCGAGAAGAAAGGCATGCCGACCGGGCTCGCGGTCACGCACCCGATCTCGGGGGAGAAAATCCCCGTCTGGGTCGGCAACTACGTGCTCATGGCCTACGGCGAGGGCGCGGTGATGGGCGTGCCCGGGCACGACGAGCGCGATTTCGGCTTCGCACTCAAGTACGGGCTGCCGATCCGGCAGGTGATCGACAACGGCGCGCCGTTCTCGAGCGCGCTGTGGAATGAATCGTTTGCCGAATACGGCAAGTGCATCAACTCCGGCAAATACGACGGGCTGGACTATCAGGGCGCCGTTGACCTTATTGCTGCCGATTTGCGGAAGAAAAAGCTGGGCGAGAAGCAAACCCAGTGGCGGCTGCGCGACTGGGGCATCTCGCGCCAGCGCTACTGGGGCTGCCCGGTGCCGATCGTGCACTGCGCGGCCTGCGGCGACGTGCCGGTGCCGGACGACCAGCTGCCGGTGGTGCTGCCCGAGAACCTCGTGCCCGACGGCACCGGCAATCCGCTCAACAAGCTGCCCGCGTTCCTCGACACGAAATGCCCGGCGTGCGGCAAGCCGGCCAAGCGCGAGACTGACACGATGGACACCTTCGTCGACTCGTCGTGGTACTTCGCGCGCTTCGCCTGCCCCGGGCAGGACAAGGGCATGGTCGATGAGCGCGCGCACTACTGGATGCCGGTCGACCAGTACATCGGCGGCATCGAGCACGCGATCCTGCACCTGCTCTACTCGCGCTTCTTCACCCGCGCGATGGCCGACGAAGGCCTGCTGCCGAAGGCGATGCGGGAGCCTTTCACCAACCTCCTCACCCAGGGCATGGTGCTCGCCGAGTCCTACTACAGCGACGCGGGCGGAAGGCGGGAATGGATCAATCCTGCCGATGTCGTCGTTGCCAGGGACAGCAAAGGCAAGATCATTTCAGCGAAGACAAAGGAAGGAAAAGAGGTCATCTACGACGGCATCGGCACGATGTCGAAGTCGAAGAACAACGGCGTCGATCCGCAGGCGCTGATCGACAAGTACGGCGCCGACACGGCGCGCTTCTACACCATGTTCGCCTCCCCGCCGACCAACACGCTTGAATGGAGCGACGAGAGCGTGGAGGGATCTTTCAGGTTCTTGAAGCGCGTCTGGGCGTACAGCCTCAAGTACCTCGCCGACGACAGGAAAACGACTTCCGATGCAAAAGTGGCGAGATTCGAAATTCACTCTGTCCTGAAGCAGATCAACTACGACATCGAGAAGCACCAGCTCAACACCGTCGCCTCGGGCGCGATGAAGATCCTGAACGCGCTTGAAGCGCTGCAGGGATTCCCGCCGGAGGCCGAGGAAGGCCTGAGCATCCTGCTGCGGGTGCTCGCGCCGATCACGCCGCACCTCGCGCACCAGCTCTGGCGCGAGCTCAAGTTCGGCGAGGACGTGATGCGCGCGGCGTGGCCCGATCCCGATCCTGCCGCGCTCGAGCAGGACGAGATCGACTACGTCGTCCAAGTCAATGGAAAGAAACGCGGAACTTTGAAAGTCCCGAAATCCCTCGATCAGAAAGGCATTGAAGCGCTTGTGCGTGTCAGCGAGGTGGTAAAGCGTTATATTGCAGACCAGATCATCAAGAAGATCATCATTGTTCCCGGCAGGCTCATAAACATCGTCGTCTGATGCGCGCGCTCACCGTCCTTGCCCTGCTCGCCCTCGCCGGCTGCGGCTTCCAGCTGCGCGGCACTGCGTCGCTGCCGTTCGAAACGCTCTACATGGCGCCGACCACGCAGCCGGGCGTGGCGCTCGATCTCAAGCGCAACATCCAGGCCGGCACCCGCACCGCGGTGATCGACGACCCAAAGAAGGCCGACGCGCAGCTCGAATTCATGCAGGAGAGCCGCCAGAAGATCATCCTCTCGCTCGGCGGCACCGGCCGGGTGCGCGAGTACCGGCTCGTCTACACGGTCGGCTTCCGCGTGCACGACGGCAAGGGCGGCGAGTTCGTGCCGGCGAGCACCGTGGTGCTCGCGCGCGAGATCACCTTCAACGACTCCGCGGTGCTCGCCAAGGAGACCGAGGAGGCGCTGATCTACCGCGACATGCAGAGCGACATGGTGCGGCAGATGATGCGGCGCCTGGCGGCGGCGCAGAAGCCGAAGCCGGCGCAGTAAGTGCGGCTTCGCCCCGAGCAGCTCGAAACCCACCTAGCCAAATCGATTTCAGCGCTTTACCTGATCCACGGCGACGAGCCGCTGCTCGCGCTCGAGGCGGCCGATGCGGTGCGCGCCGCGGCGCGCAAGCGCGGCTACGCCGAGCGCGAGGTCTACTTCGCCGAGCGCGGCTTCGACTGGAGCGAGCTGCGCGGCGCGCTCGCCGGCCAGTCGCTCTTCGGCGAAAAGAAGATCGTCGAGTTGCGCCTCGCCTCGGGCAGGATGCCGGCGCCCGCCGCCGAGCTTATCGAGAAGGCCTGCGAGAAGCCCGGTCCGGAAACGCTGTTCATGATCACGATGCCGAAGATCGAGGGCACCGGCTGGTGGAAGTCGGGCTGGTTCACCGCGGCCGAGCGCGCCGGCATGGTGGTCGAGGCGCAGGCGGTGGCGCGCGCGGCGCTGCCCCACTGGATCGCGCAGCGCCTGGCGAAGCAGGGCCGGCGCGCAGGCCCGGAGACGCTCGCCTTTCTCGCCGATCGCGTCGAAGGCAACCTGCTCGCTGCGCAGCAGGAAATCCTCAAGCTCGGGCTGGTCGCGCCGCCGGGCGAGATCGCCCAGGACCAGGTCGAGAGCGCAGTCTCGAGCGTGGCGCGCTACGACTACGAAACCCTCACCGACGCGCTCTACGCGGGCGACTTTCCACGTTACGCGCGCGCGTTGGCAGGTCTGCGAGGCGAAGGCGAGAGTGTCGCCGGCATCGCCTGGCGCCTGGGCGAGGAGCTCGCCGCGCTCGTGCACATGCGCGCCCAGCTCGACAAGGGGCAGACGCTCGAAGCGCTCTTCGGCCAGCACCGCATCTGGCGCGGCGCGCAGCCGCGCTACGAGCGCGCGCTCAAGCGCTGCGACGCGCGCCGCCTGCAAGCGTCGCTGCTGCACGTCGCGCGCATCGAGCGCGCGTCGAAGGGCGTCGCCCCCGCCGAGCCGTGGGATGAGCTGCTGCGCCTGGGGTTAGAATTGGCCGATGGCAAAGTCGCCGGCACAGCTGCGCGCTAAGGTGCCTGACGTGGTCGCGCCGAAGACGCTCGGCGTCGCCGCCTCGGTGCGCGACATGGGCATCGCTGCGCGCGAGGCGGCGCGGCTGCTCGCGCACGCGCCGACCGGGCAGAAAAACCGCGCGCTCGCCGCGATGGCGAAAGCGCTGCGCGCGGCGGAAAAGGACCTGCTCGAAGCGAACCGCGCCGATGTCGCGCAGGCGAAGAAGGACGGCCTGGATGCCGCGTTCGTCGATCGCCTGACGCTGAATGCCGAGCGCATCGAGCAGATGGCTGCTGGCCTGGAGAGCATCGTCGCGCTGCCCGACCCGGTGGGCGCGATCAGCGACCTGCGCCGGCAGCCGACCGGCATCGAGGTCGGCCGCATGCGCGTGCCGCTCGGCGTCATCGGCATCATCTACGAATCGCGCCCGAACGTGACCGCGGATGCGGCCGGGCTGTGCCTCAAAGCCGGCAACGCCTGCATCCTGCGCGGCGGCTCGGAGGCGCTGCGCTCCAACCTCGCCATCGCCGCCGGCGTGCGCGCGGGGCTGAAGGCCGCGGGACTGCCCGAGAGCGCGGTGCAGGTCGTCTCGACCGCCGACCGCGCCGCGGTCGGCGAGCTGGTCAAGCTGCGCGAGTACGTCGACATCATCGTACCGCGCGGCGGCAAGGAGCTGATCGAGCGGCTGGCGCGCGAGTCGCGCATCCCGATGATCAAGCACCTCGAGGGCGTCTGCCACGTCTACATCGACGATCGCGCCGATGCCGAAATGGCGGTGCGCATCGCGGACAACGCCAAGACGCAGCGCTACGGCACCTGCAACACGATGGAGACGCTGCTTGTCGCCGAAGGAATTGCCGAGAAGGTTTTGCCTTCGATTGTTTCGATTTTCAACCGCAAGAGGGTTGAGATCCGGGGCGATGAACGAACAAGAACCTTTGCGCCAAAAGCAAAAGCTGCTTCAGAGAAGGACTACTACACCGAGTGGCTCGCGCCGGTCGTGTCGATCCGCGTGGTGAAGGACCTCGACGCGGCGATGGCGCACATCGCCAAGTACGGCTCGCAGCATACCGATGCGATCGTGACCGAGGACAAGGCGCGCGCCGACCGCTTCCTGCGCGAGGTGGACTCGAGCTCGGTGCTGGTCAACGCCTCGACCCGGTTTGCGGACGGCTACGAGTTCGGCCTCGGCGCCGAGATCGGCATCTCGACCGACAAGCTGCACGCGCGCGGTCCGGTCGGCCTGGAGGGCCTCACGACGCAGAAGTTCGTCGTGCTCGGCCACGGCGAAACGAGGCAGTGAATCCGCCGCTCGCGATCCTCGGCGGCACCTTCGACCCGGTTCACAACGCCCACCTGGCGATCGCCCGCCATGCGCTGGGCGCGCTCGGCTGCGCGCGCGTGCTGTGGATCCCGACCGGCGCACCCGGCTACCGTGCCGCGCCGGTCGCGCCCGCGGCGGACCGCATGGCGATGCTCAAGCTCGCCACGGCGGGCGAGACGCGCTTCGCGATCGACGAGCGCGAGCTCGCGCCGCGCCACTCCGGCTACACGGTGGACACGCTGATCGCGCTGCGCGCCGAGACCGACGCGAAGACGCCGATCCTCCTGCTGCTCGGCGCCGACCAGTATTCGAAGATCGAGACCTGGTACCGCTGGCGCGACCTGGTGCAGCTGTGCCGCATCGCGGTGTTCGACCGTCCGGGCTTTCCCGTCCCGAAAGGCGACGTGCAGCACGCCAAGGCCCCCGCGCAGGAGGTTTCCGCCAGCGAAATCAGGTCGCGAATCGCCCGCGGCGGGGACGTCGCGGCGCTCGTCCCGGCGCCCGTGCTTGCCTACATCCGGAAGCACGAACTCTATCGCTGATGGACATCCGCAAGAAGCAGCGCGCGGTGATCGAGGCGCTCGAGGACGTGAAGGGCCGCGACATCGTGATCTTCAACGTAGCGAAGCAGACGGCGTACTTCGAGCGCGTGGTGATCGCGAGCGGCGACTCCAGCCGGCAGGTGAACGCGCTCGCCACCAGCGTCCAGGACCGCCTGAAGGGCCTCGGCGCGCCCGCCCGCGGGGTCGAAGGCCGCAAGAACGGGGAATGGGTGCTCGTCGACCTGGGCGACATCATCGTGCACGTCATGCACCCGGCGGTGCGCAGCTACTACAACCTGGAAGAGCTCTGGGGCGAGAAGGAAGTGAAGCTGAAGGAATCGAAGCCCAAGAAGGTCAATGCCAAGGCTCCACGTCGTCGCTGTCGCAAGTAACCTGCCTTCGTGGGCGAAGTCCGCTCGCGACGAGTACCTTCGTCGCATGCCCAAGGGATACGACGTAAAGCTTCTCGAGGTAAAAAAAGTCAAGATCCCGGAAAAAACCCGTCTGGTGGCTCTGGATGAGCGCGGGAAAGACCTGACGACAAAGCAATTCGCGGCCCTGCTTCAGCAACCCACGACCTTTGTCATCGGCGGCGCCGACGGGCTGGATACGGCGATAAAGCAGCGCGCCGCGCTGCTGCTGCGGCTCTCGGCGCTTACGCTGCCGCACGCGCTCGCGCAGGTCGTGCTGTGCGAGCAGATCTACCGCGCCGCAACGCTGCTCACCGGACATCCCTACCACCGGGATTAGTCTTAAACTGCGCCCTCCCATGGTGGCGCCGCTCGACCGCAGCATCTATTTGGCTTCGCGCAGCCCGCGCCGGCGCGAGCTGCTCGCGCAGATCGGCGTGCGCTTCCACCTGCTGCTTTTCCGCGACCGGCCGCGGAGCGACCCGGAGCTGGACGAGACCGTGCTCGCTGCGGAGTCGCCGCCCGCGTACGTCGAGCGCGTCGCGCGCGCCAAGGCGCTGGCCGGCTGGAAGCGGGTCGAGCAGAGGAACCTGCCGCGCGCGGCGGTGCTCGCCGCCGACACCACGGTCGCGCTCGAGGGCCGCATTCTTGGCAAGCCGGCCGACCGGCGCGAGGCGGCCGAGATGCTCGCCGCGCTCTCGGGCAAGCGCCACGAGGTGCTGACCGCGGTGGTGGTGCGGCACGATTCCCAGGTCGAGTCCGTGCTCTCGGTCACGGAAGTCGCCTTCAAGCCGATTTCGGCCGACGAAGTCCGCCGCTACGTCGCCACTGGCGAATGCGACGACAAGGCGGGCGCCTACGCGATCCAGGGGCGCGCCGGCATCTTCGTCACCGAGCTGCGCGGCAGCTTCACGGGAGTCATGGGCTTGCCGCTGTATGAGACCTCGCAGCTGCTGGAAAAACTCAGGGCGCAGGGTGACCGAAGAAATACTCGTTAACGTAACTCCCCAGGAAACGCGCGTGGCTGTTCTCTCTTCCGGCCAGGTGCAGGAGCTGGTGGTCGAGCGCGCCGCGAGCCGCGGGCTGGTCGGCAACATCTACGTCGGCCGCGTCGTGCGCGTGCTGCCCGGCATGCAGTCGGCGTTCATCGAGGTGGGCCTGGAGCGCGCCGCCTTCTTGCATGTCGCCGACATCCGCGGCGAGGCGCGCAGTGAGCCGAGAAACGGCGGCCGGCCGATCGAGAAGATCATTGCCGAGGGCCAGCCGATCCTCGTGCAGGTGCTGAAGGACCCGATCGGCTCCAAGGGCGCGCGGCTCACCACGCAGATCTCGGTCGCCGGGCGGCTGCTCGTGCACCTTCCTAACGACCCGCACATCGGCATCTCGCAGAGGATCGAGGACGAGGCCGGGCGCGCGGCGCTGCGCGACAAGCTGAAGGAGCTGCTGCCTGCGGACGAGAAAGGCGGCTTCATCCTGCGCACGCTCGCCGAGGGCGCGAGCGAGGAAGAGCTGAAAGCCGACATCGCCTACCTGCGCGCGCTCTGGCACGACATCCAGGCGGCGGCAGGCGGCACCCCGCCGAAGATGGTCCACCAGGATCTCTCGCTCGCGCAGCGGGTGCTGCGCGACATGGTCACCAAAGACACTGCAACCGTGCGCGTCGACTCGCGCGAGAACTACCAGAGCCTCGTCGCCTTCGCCGGCGCCTACATGCCGCAGCTGATAGGGCGCCTGGAGCACTACACCGGCGAGCGGCCGCTCTTCGACCTCTACAACGTCGAGCAGGAGATCGAGAAGGCGCTCGCACGCCGCGTCGACCTCAAGTCCGGCGGCACGCTCATCATCGACCAGACCGAGGCGATGACCACGATCGACGTCAACACCGGCGGCTTCGTCGGCCAGCGCAACTTCGACGACACGGTGTTCAAGACCAACCTCGAGGCGGCGCAGGCGATCGCGCGCCAGCTGCGCCTGCGTAACCTGGGTGGCATCGTGGTGGTCGACTTCATCGACATGGAGTCCGAGGAGCACCGCGCCGCGGTGCTGGAGGAGTTCCGCCGCGCTCTCGCGCGCGACCGCACGCGCATGACGGTGAGCGGCTTCACCGCGCTCGGCCTCGTGGAGATGACGCGCAAGAGGACGCGCGAGTCGCTCTCGCACGTGCTGTGCGAGCCCTGCCCGGTCTGCGACGGCCGCGGCGAGGTGCGCACTGCGCGTACCGTGTGCTACCAGATCCTGCGCGAGATTCTGCGCGAGGCGCGCGCTTACCACGCGAAGGAGTTTCGGGTGCTCGCCTCGCAGAAAGTCTGCGACCTCTTCTTCGAGGAGGAATCCGGCGCGCTCGCCATGCTCTCGGATTTCATCGGCAAGCCGGTGTCGCTGCAGGTCGAGACCGGATATCCTCAGGAGCAATTCGACATCGTGCTCATGTGACATGGACGAACTCTGCTTTCAATCCGCCCGCTCGCTCGCCCGCCTGATCCAGGCGCGGAAGCTCTCCGCGACCGAGGTGATGCAGGCTTTCATCGCCCAGATCGAGAGGGTCAATAAGAAGGTAAATGCGATTGTGACCTTTGTTCCTGATCTTGCTCTTTCCGCTGCAAAAAAATTCGACAAAGTAAAAAACAAAAGAGCATTTCCACTCGCAGGATTGCCGATCGCCTACAAGGACAACGTCGCGACGAAGGGCATCCGCACCACCTCGGGCTCGCCGATCTACCGCGACAACGTGCCTGCGGAAGACGCGCTCCTCGTCACGCGCCTCAGCGCCGCGGGCGCGATCACGCTCGGCAAGACCAACCTTCCCGAGTTCGCCGCCGGCAGCCAGACCTTCAACACCGTCTTCGGCGCGACGCTCAATCCCTACGACGTCACCCGGACCTGCGGCGGCTCCTCGGGCGGCGCGGCGGTCGCGGTCGCCTGCGGCATGCTGCCCTTCGCCGACGGCGGCGACCTGGGCGCTTCCCTGCGCAATCCCGGCAACTACTGCAACGTCGTCGGCTTCCGCCCCTCGCCCGGCCGCGTGCCGGTGTGGCCCTACCCGAACGGCTGGCAGACGCTCGGCGTCGCCGGCCCGATCGGCCACACCGTGGAGGACACGGCATTTCTCTTTTCCGCGATGGCCGGGCCTGACCCAAGAGCCCCGATCTCGCTTTCTGATCCTGGCAGCACCTTCTCGAAACCGCTGAAGAGAAAATTCAAAGGCGTTCGCGTCGCGTGGAGCCGGAACCTCGGCGGCCTGCCGGTCGATCCGCGCGTCACCGCCGTGCTCGAAGCGAAGAAGAAGGTGTTTCGCGACCTCGGCTGCATCGTCGAGGACGCCGAGCCCGACCTTTCGACGGCGACCGAGGCCTTCGAGACGCTGCGCGGAGTGGCGTTCGTGCAGAGCTACGGCGAGTTCCTGAAAACCAGGCGCGCCGACCTGAAGGAGGACGTGATCGCGAACATCGAGCACGGCCTCAAGCTCACGCCGGAGAAGATCGCGCGTGCCAACGGCCTGCGCTCGGAGCTCTATCACCGCATGCGCGTCTTTCTCGAGAAATACGAGTTCCTGCTCCTGCCGGTGAACCAGCTGCCGCCCTTCCTGGTGAGCGAGCCCTGGCCGCGCGAGATCGCGGGGGTGAAGATGACGAATTACCTCGACTGGATGAAGACCTGCTACTGGATCACGATGACCAGCACGCCGGCCATCTCCGTGCCCGCTGGGTTTACAAAAGAGAATCTTCCAGTAGGAATTCAAATCGTAGGTCGGCATCGCGACGACTTTGGCGTGCTGCAGCTCGCGCACGCCTTCGAGGCGGAGACGAAGGCATGGCAGCGGCGCCCGCCCATCGCGACCGCCTAGGGCTCGAGCTCACCGCGGCGAGCGGCGATGCCGCGCGCGCGTACGACGATGCGCTCTGGGAGTACGTCGGCTTCGGCCGCGACCCCGGCGGCAAGCTGAAAGCCGCGCTCGCGCTGGACGATCAGATGCCGCTGGCGCTGATCTTGCAGGGTTATTTTTTTCACCTGATGGGTTTGCCGTCGTTGGCGAAGAAGGCAAGAGACCTTCAGGTAAAAATCAAACCCGTCACTTCAAGAGAAAGAGCGCACCTTTCCTCTCTCGGCGCGTGGTGCGACGGCGAGCTCGAGCGCGTCTGTGAAATCCTGGAAGGGATCCTCGCCGAGCACCCGCGCGACATGCTCGCGCTCAAGCTCTCGAACTACCTCTACTTCTACATGGGCAACGCGGCCGCGGTGCGCGACGGGCCGGCGCGCGCGCTCGGCAAGTGGGGTGAAGGCGCGCCCGGCTACGCGCATGTACTCGCGCTGCACGCCTTCGGGCTCGAGGAATCGGGCGACTACGCCGCCGCCGAGCGCGCCGGCCGGCGCGCGACCGAGTTGAATCCCGCCGATCCCTGGGCCGTGCATTCGGTCGCGCACGTGCTCGAGATGCAGGACAGAGAAAAAGAAGGCGTCGCGTGGATCGAGTCGCTCACCGCGCACTGGGACGCGGCCAACTTCTTCCGCTTCCATCTCTGGTGGCATCTCGCGCTGATGCACTGGGCGGGCGGCAGCCCGGACAAGGCGCTGGCCCTGTACGACGCGCGCATCTGGGCCGACGGCTCGAACGAGAACCTGTCGCTTTGCAATGACATCTCGATGCTCGCGCGCCTGGAGCTCGCCGGCGTCGATGTCGGCGACCACTGGGACGCGGTGGCGAAAGTGGTGCGCGAGAATTCGGGCGGCTCGGTGCTTGCTTTCGTGGATGCGCATTACGCGCTCGCGCTGGGCGAGGTTCCCGCGCTGCACGCCGAGGGCCTGACCGGGCGCATCCACGCGGGCTTCGGGCGCGCGCTCTGCGAGGCCATGGTGGCCTGGCGCGCTGGCGAGCATGCGCGCGCCGCCGGCCTGCTCGCCCCGGCGCGCACGCAACTGGTGCGCGTGGGCGGCAGCCACGCGCAACGCGATCTTTTTGTCTTGATATTGCTGGACTCGGCAATTCAATCCGGAAACAAAAGTCTTGCAAAAACAATTCTTGCCGAGAGATCCCAGCAACGCCCGTCAAGCCGGCTCCCGGAGCGCTTGACCGCGGTCAAGGAATAGAAGCCGCCGCCAGACGTTAATTCGTTCGTCACCCCAAGGAGGAGCCCAAATGGATTTGCAGAAGGACTCGCTGCAGAACGACCTGGACCATTTCAACAGCCTGATGCCAAAGGTGCCGGTCGACCGACGCAGCTTCATCGCGGCCGCGGTCGCGGCGGGCTTCGCGGTCAGCGCCGAGCCCTCGCTCGCGCAGGCGGTGCGCACGCCGATGGACGGCCTGGAGGGCGGCGACGTCAAGATCGGCGACATCCCGGCCTACTACGCCGTGAAAAAGGGCTCCGGCAAGCGGCCGGTGATCCTCGTGGTCCCGGAAATCTTCGGGCTGCACGAGTACCAGAAAGACATGTGCCGCCGCCTCGCGCTGGCCGGCTACTTCGCGGTCTCGAACGATCCGTTCTTCCGCCAGGGCGACCTCTCGAAGATCGCCGACATCAAGCAGGTGCTGGCCGGCGCGAACGCGCTTTCCGACTAGCTCGCCTTCGAGGACCTGGACAAGGTCCTCGCCTGGGCCGAGAAGCAGCCGCGCGCCAACGCCGCCAAGCTCGGCCTCACCGGCCATTGCCGCGGCGGCCGCATGACCTGGATGTACGTCGCGCACCAGAAGAAAGTCAAAGCCGCCGTCGCCTGGTACGGCCCGACCTTCGCC
>Ga0233425_10001013_pt1 | contig 67073 bp, 45 predicted proteins | sample Watercolumn_Towu_2_FD_181712 | JGI IMG/M metagenome (GOLD analysis project Ga0233425, IMG submission 181712) | Freshwater microbial communities from Lake Towuti, South Sulawesi, Indonesia - Watercolumn_Towuti2014_140_MG | ecosystem: Environmental > Aquatic > Freshwater > Lake | place...
TCGACAATACGACCTATATTGAAGTAAAGTCTAAGTGACTCTGCATTAGCTATTTTGGCAACAATGTATCTGCTTTTTAAAATCTCAGACTTCAGTTGTTGAATAAAATCTACAGATAAGTGAATTTGATTGTCCATAAGATAATTATTGGAAATAAACTACGGAAAAGTTAACCTATTTGCCTTCACAATTTGAGTCGTAATTATTCCAATTTCTATTAATTCTAATTGTTATTATTAACCTTAAAATCTCAAGTATAAATACTATAATTGATAAAATATGATATTGTAAAGTGTTAAATCTAAATCCAAAAAAACAAAAAGAAATCCAAATGTAAGAATACAAAAAGTTGCTTTCAGTAAGAACTGACAGTAATATATAATTAATGACACCTTTTTTTTCAAAATTGAAAATACCCCTGAAGTCAACAAAGAAATTATCAATATGATTTCAAATACATTAAAAATTGAATTTGGGCTAATTCTAAATACATATTTATACGTAAATAGATAAGTAAGTATATCAAGTAGCCCAAAACACATCTATACATTTCTTAATTTGTTTACATTCATAAAGTATAGATTTCAATGAAAATGTATCTTAATAAAATTCGCTCGCCCAGTATGGGGCGAAACAACACCCAACAAATATTCTCTCTACCAAACTGCGACACCTAACCGGGTTTGAGTTTTACTTACTTCACCACTGCCACTGCCCTCTTAATGCGCTCAAGCGTTTCCTCCTTGCCTATCACATCGGTGATATCAAACAGGTGTGGACCTTTGGCTTCGCCTACCAAGCATAGGCGGAAAGCATTCATCACGCCACCCAAATTATATTCTTTAGCTACAATCCACTCTTTTACAATAGTTTCCGTATTGTGCGCCGAAAAGTCATCGATAGCTGCAAGTACTGCCACCAATTCATTCATCTGCTCTGGAGTCTCTGATTTCCATCGTTTCTGAACCGTTTTTTCGTCGTATTCCGCAGGGGCAACAAAAAAGAAAGACGACTGTAACCAAAAATCCTTCACAAAATTGGATCGTTCTTTGATGAGCGACACCACTTTTACCAGTTTATCAGTAGTCATATCCAGTCCTTTATCTTTTAGTTCAAATCTAAATAGCTCTGCCAACTGTTCATCCGATTTTTGTTGCAGGTATTTGTGGTTGAACCACTTGCCTTTTTCATAGTCGAACTTGGCTCCACTCTTGCTCACACGGTCTAACGAAAACAAGTCAATCAACTCCTGCATGGTAAACTGCTCCTGCTCCGTGCCTGAATTCCAACCAAGCAATGCCAAGAAGTTCACCACTGCTTCGGGGAAATATCCAGCCTCGCGGTAGCCTGATGAGCGGTCGCCAGTTTTAGGGTCGGTCCAGTCGAGCGGAAATACAGGAAAACCTAGTCGGTCGCCATCGCGCTTGCTGAGTTTGCCATTGCCATCGGGCTTGAGTAGCAGGGGCAAGTGTGCAAATTGCGGCATGGTTTCTGTCCAGCCAAGGTAACGATAGAGCAGCACGTGCAGCGGTGCCGAAGGCAACCATTCTTCACCACGTATGACGTGCGAAATTTCCATCAGATGGTCGTCCACCACATTGGCCATGTGGTAGGTAGGAAGCGAGTCAGCTGATTTGAAAAGCACTTTATCGTCGAGCACCGACGAATTAATCACTACCTCACCACGAATCAAGTCTTGCACTATGATATCTTCATTAGGTTCTATTTTAATACGCACCACGTATTGCTCCCCAGCATCAATTCTACTTTGTATTTCGTCCGAACTAAGTGTCAGTGAATTGGTCATCAAACCCCGAGTAGAAGCATCGTATTGAAAATTGGCTATCTCTGAGCGTTTTGTATCCAAGTCTTGTGGCGTATCAAAAGCTATGTAAGCCAGACCAGCGTCTAGAAGTTGGTCAACGTATTGACGATAAATTGCTTTTCGCTCGCTTTGACGGTAAGGTGCATGTGCTCCTGCATTTCCAGCACCTATGCCTTCGTCCACGCGTATGCCCAACCAGTGGAGCGACTCCACAATATATTCCTCAGCACCAGGCACAAAACGCGCCGAGTCGGTATCTTCTATTCTCAACAAAAAATCACCACCATGTTGCTTGGCAAACAGATAATTGTACAAGGCTGTGCGCACACCACCAATATGTAAAGGCCCTGTAGGACTGGGCGCAAATCGAACTCTTACTTTTTTCATTTCAAATTTGGAAAAATTTTCTTGTTTATTATACAAAAATAAGAAAATCTGGCGACTTAATCTCTTTTCAGCAACCGTCTATTGACTAATACTTTTCGATACTCACAAAAAAGTCCCTCTAGACGAGCTAGAAGGACTTATGATAAATGGCTATGAAATTTTCTATCAGTTTATCCTAACGATGTAAGGATATGTAACCTGCATGTTGTTTGGTATACACACCATTAAATACTTCAAGTACATAATAATAGGTACCCGACATTAAATCACTTACTACACCCATATTACTCCTACCGTCCCAACTTCCATTAAAATTATCATCTTTAAAATGTAAATATCCTGATCTATCGTAAATTTTGATGGCTAATTTTTGAATTTCTACATCGTGCTTTACAATAAAATAGTCATTTTCACCATCTCCGTTTGGAGAAAAGGCATTTGGAACTTTAACATCACTTGGAAGAATTGTAAAATATCCAGTAGTGCTTATATTTCCACACCCTCCTGTAAGTAAAACGCTATAGTTATATTTACCAAAAACATCAGAGCTTCCATAAATTATAACACTATCATTTACAAATCGATAATTTATACCTAAAGGCAAATTGGAGACAATAGCGTTTGTTGCACCTGAAGTATGGTATATAATTGGTTGCAAGGGTTGATTGCGTTCTAGGTATTGCGAATTATCAGTTCCTGCTTTACTAATCAATGTAATCGTATTAATTGGATATGGTATTAATTCAAACGAATGAGTAAGTGCTGATTCACAGCCCAGACTATCAATCACTGTCAGTCTATGAGTACCTATCAAAAGATTTTCAAATTCGAATGAATTACCACTACCCTTTGCTTGCAATTTACTTTGATTGTCCGTCAACACCCAATTGCCAGCGGGTAAGCCTGACACTTTAACACCACCTGTATGCATACCACATGTGGGTTGAATAAGCGAATCAATTAGTGGTACAGATGGCATTGAAGGCATAGCATCAATTGAAACTGTAATTATTTCAGAATTACAAGAGCCATTATTGACTGCTATCGAATAAGTATTTGAGGGTTCAAATCCTGTAAGTTCAGTTTTTAATCCCGAGCCCTGAAGTGTAAGAACATTATCTCCAAATAAAGGAGTAGCAGTTAATTTCCACGACAAAGATGGTGGCATATTATTGAATGCAATGGTAGAATATGGCTTTTTACAAGTTGGCTTTACTACATTTACAACACCCGGAGCAGCAGGTGTAATAGGCTGAGGTAATACCGTTTGCACACCCGAACGCAATGACACACAGGTAGTAATATCATTTGTAACAATGAATGAATAATCACCTGGAATTACATCCTTAATTTCAAAGCCAGTTGTATTACCTTTATACACTTTACCATCCGAACCATTCATAGTCCAAGCAACCGAAGGAAGCCCAGAAAATGTAAGTTTTCCTGTAGCCACGGCACAGGTCGGTTGGTCAATTGTGATGCTAGGAACATTGGTTACAGGCTGTGGTGGAATCACTATTACCGACGAGTCAGAAGGCAATGAAGGACAACCTGATACCTCATCTATTACATAAAATTGATAAGCACCACCTGCCAACTTGGGAATTGGAATGCTTTCACCACTTCCCGAAATAATTATTCCTTGATCTGCTGCAGAAGTACCATTCATCACTTGCTTCAATGTCCAGTTGCCATTGCTTGGTAGCCCATACACCAATACACTTCCAGTAGCTGATTCACAGGTAGGAATGGTGGTTACTTTTACCTTTGGTGGTGGAGGTATACGAAGTGTATCGCTTATGGTTATTGAAACTGAAGGAGCTGATTCACACCCAGAATTTAGATCTGTAACAACAAAGGTATACGTTCCCTTTGGTTTTAATCCATCAAAAATGAATGTTGAACTATTTCCTGTTCGCTCAGGTACATCAGCAGGAGTAGGTTTGATTTTCCAAGAAGCAGGAAGCCCATTAAATGCCACTCCGCCAGTTTTTACTCCACATGAAGGCTTGATTACCGAATCAATTTTTATCACCGGCACATTTAATGAAGGTTGAATCAATGCTGGCAATGATGGAATAGAGACACATCCTGAACTAGCATCTTCTACAGAAAAAGTATATGTCTTTCCAGCTTTAAGTCCTATGATAGTAGTGCTACTGCCACTACCGTCAGGTATCACCACATCGGCAGGTGAACATGTCAATCTCCAAGTGCCTTTCGGTAGCTTATTAACGGTAACTGATGCAAAATCAAATCCACATGTTGGTTGTGTTACATTTCCAATTTCTGGTTGAACTGGCACAACCAATGTATCATTAATATGTGCCACCACCGATGGCGCAGATGAGCAACCTGTACTTTCATCAATTACAGTAAAGGTATAATCGGTATTATGCTTCAGACCAATTACAGTAGTGGTAGAACCTTTTCCTTTAACTGGATTAATATCAGCAGGGGAAGCACTCAGCGTCCAATCGCCCGCAGGCAAGCGATTTATATCTACTATACCTGTAGGCACTCCACATTTAGGATGTGTAATTCTATCTATTTGTGGTGCGTTTACCACTGAAGATACAGTCAGATTTACCGATTTTGAATCAGTCAAAGGTGTAAGTCCATCTGAACTCATTGCAGTAGCTGTAACCGTATAGGTTCCTGACATATTTGAGGTGGCATTGGTGATGGTCGGATTCTGAAGAATGGAGGTAAATCCATTAGGACCAGTCCATTTATATGAGGTAGCACCTATAGCTGTACATGTAAGAATTATGGTTGAACCAGAGCAATATGGTCCTCCAGTATTGATAGTTTGAATTAGCGGTGATACTTCGCCAGGTGAACAACTGACATTTTGCGTCGTGGCGCAAGTTGAAGTGATTGAAATGCCATTATTTTTATAGGTATCTACATTCAGTCCTGCTTTCAAACGAACATATATCGTAGTGTTCTTTAAAGTATTTCCAGACGGGGTAAGAGATAAAGGAGTAGACTGAAAACCGGAAGTTGAAGATAGAGATATTTCATAATTTGTGGGTGGAGCTACTACCACATCACCTACCAATTCCGTTCCACTCACATTAAACGAAGGTGTAGATGAAGGTCCTTTTGTGACTTTATAAGTAAAAACAGTCAATGCACTATTACTTAACACAATATTGGGATTGAGTTTTGCAGGTATTGTCACACTCACTGCCGATGAGGTACATCCGCCATTGGGATCAGTTACAGTATATTGATAAGTACCAGGAGCTAGCCCAGTAACAGTAGTGGATGTGCCTGTACCTGTTGACACTATATTCCCTGGAGTTCGCTTCAATGTCCAGTTTCCAGCTGGTAAATTATTCAACAACACACTACCAGTTGGGGTGTTACAGTCGGGGCGAGTGATAGTACCCACCGTAGGAGCACTAATTGATCCTACCGACACATTGACTGTTTTAGTTTCAAATAGATTTATCTTAAATGAAATATCATCAATTGCAAAATCGTTTCCAGGATCACCTGAACGCATATTTACAAGTGAGATATGCAAATTAGGTGTAGTAGAAGTAGCCAAGTACTGAAACTGTTGCCAATTACATGCTTGGTTGTTTACTGTATAAGGATTCCCAATCTTTTGACCATTCAACTTTAGTTGTAAAATGGATGGATTGGGGTCGGGTATATTATTGTAATTATAAAAAGAAGCCACCCAGTAAGAAAGACTGTAATTCATATTAGGTTGTACTGTTACATCGGTTCCCCATATCTCTACATCTGTCTCACTAGCTGCATTAACACAGAGCATTTTTCCTGTTCCACTGGTATGATCACCACAGCTTTTAAACCACGTAGATAAATCATAACCCCAGGGATGACCAGGATCATTGGTTACAGTATAATTACGGGGATTTAAAATCGTTTGTGACCAATCGGTTGCCGTACTTGTATATTTATAAGTAGATGTAAATCCTGTATTCCCCTGTTCAAAGTCAGCATTTTTAACCAAATTATTATCGGTTGATGTACTTGCCACCACCGTATAAACTCCCGACATTGTAGATTTAGCATTGAGTATGGTTGGATTACGTTCAGCCGAAGTAAAGCCATTGGGACCAGTCCAAAAATACTGTGTAGCACCTACAGCATCACAAGTCAATTTTATTGAAGCACCTGAACAATAAGTACCATCACCTCCCACACTGAGTATTTCAGGGTTAACTGCCCCAGAACAGGTTACCAATACGGTTGTAGCTCCAACCGTCGTTAATGTCATCTGTTCATTATAAACATTGACTGGCAAACCCGCTTTTAGCCTTACATAAATGAGTGTTGAACTAACATTTCCATTTACCGAAGTAAGATTAATAGGTGTTGATTGGAAGTTTGTTCCGTCCAATGAAATCTCAAAATCAATAGGTGAATTTATAATCAAGGAATTGGTTAAAGATGTTCCTGACACGGTCATACTTTGTACAGGCGACGGTCCTTTGTTAATTTTATATACCATACCTGCACCAAGAACAGAATTTGTAATCTGTGGACTGGCTAATTGAACTTGTTGAATGGGTATTGTTGAAAAACAAATTGTGGAGATTATAATCAAACTACATAATGTAAAAAGACGACACATGTTCATAGTGTAATTCTATTAATTATTAAAAATAACCATATAATTGAGAGTAGTATTATCTATCTATAAAATCATTAAAAAAAAACAAATCTTATATTACACAACAAGCAATTCATTAAAATCTTTTATTCCTAATTAATCATTTTAAGGTTTTAATAAATCTAATATTGAATCTATGAGAGTTCTTAAATTTTCCCAATAGATTTGATAAAACCATGTTAACTAATTAGATAGAGATTAATAATTTTCATATCCCTAATTTGGATTAAATTTTCTATAACTTCAGAAAAGCAAGTTATCGAAATACAAATCCTTTACAACGACATACCGAAAAAAAACACAAAACTAACAAAAAAAAATCCATTCGAATAAATGAATGGATTTTTTGATATTAATAAGTACAATGATACTATTCCTGATTAAGTGTCACACGTTTAAACGCAGTAGCAGTAGCACCATTGGCTTTCAAATAGGCTGCTACAGTAATTTTGTTATCTTTAATAAATGCTTGTTCTACTAGAGTAGATTCTTGGTAGAATTTATTCAATCGTCCTTCAGCAATTTTATCCAACATATTTTCTGGTTTCCCTTCTTCTCTAGCTTTCTCACGTCCTACTTCTAGTTCGGTTTCGATTACTTTTGCAGGTACAGATGAACGATCCAATGAAATTGGATTCATTGCTGCAGCTTGCATTGCTACATCACGAGCTACTTGAGCATCTACTCCTTCTTCTGCAAATGCTACCAAAGTAGCCAATTTGTTACCTGGATGAATATAAGATGTAGTTGAACCTCCTTGCACAAACTCAAAGAAATCCAATTCCATTTTTTCACCAGTAACACCAATGCGTTCTGTAATCAATGCTTCAATTGTTAAATCATTGATTTTAAGACCTTGTAATTCTTGAATTGAAGACGGCTTTTGAGCCATAATCACATCCAAAATAGATTGAGTTAATGCAATAAAATCAGCATTTTTCGCCACAAAATCAGTTTCACATTTTAAAGCAATGATAGCAGCAAAACCACCTTGGTGATGAGCCAATACACATCCTTCAAATGCTTCACGATCGCTACGTTTTGCAGCTAAAGCTTGACCTTTTTTACGAATTATCTCTATTGCTTTTTCAAAGTCATTACCTGCCTCTGCAAGTGCATTTTTACAATCCATCATACCTGCACCTGTCATGGTACGAAGTTTTGAAATTTCAGCCATTGTTACTGCCATAAATTAAGCCTCCTTTTATTCTCTTGTTAGGAGAAAATCTGGTGGGATAGATTTTTTAAGTTTTTATGCGTTTTTATATTTATCCCAAATTAAGCATTAGAAAATGCGTAATCGCTATCTAATTTGTTCCCTCGGCTTTTTTCAAAACCCTTGGACTAATTTAGAGCGGGGTTTACCCTCATGAAATCATTCGTGCGTTTTTTCAAAACTTCTAATGATTAATTCGGGTTTATTGTCAAAAAAAAAGTTACAGATAATTCATTCATCAGTAACTTTATAGGTTAAAAAACAAGCCCCCCTTTGGAGCTTGGGGGGCATGCAATTATTCTTCGTCTTTAATGAATTTTTTAGCCACGTTTAGGTTCAAAGCTTCCTCATCTTCCTTTTGAGTACGAGGACGTTTTGCTACTCGAGACTTTTTCTCCTTAGCTACTGGTGCTTCACCAGCTTCAGCAGCATCAACTTTTTCTACTTTACGTTCATCCAATCCTTCTTGAATAGCTGCTACCATTGCGGCAAGTATTACATCAACAGATTTTGTTGCATCATCATTAGCAGGAATTACGAAGTCGATTTCATTTGGGTTTGAATTTGTATCCACAATTCCAAACACTGGAATACCTAATCGTTGCGCTTCCTTCACTGCGATATGCTCTTTCATTACATCCACAATAAATAATGCTGAAGGTAAACGTGTCAAATCAGCTATTGAACCAAGGTTCTTCTCTAATTTTTCACGTTGACGGGTAATTTGTAGTTTTTCACGTTTTGAGATATTATCAAAAGTGCCATCAGTAGTCATTTTATCAATGGTAGTCATTTTCTTTACTGCCTTACGGATAGTAGGAAAATTAGTTAACATACCTCCAGCCCAACGCTCAGTAATATAAGGCATACCAACAGATGATGCACGATCTGCAACTACATCTTTGGCTTGCTTTTTAGTAGCAACAAAAAGCACTTTACGTCCAGATTTAGCGATTTGTTTTAAAGCAGCAGCAGCTTCGTCTATTTTAATAACCGTTTTATGCAAGTCAATGATATGAATATCATTTCGTTCCATAAAAATATAGGGAGCCATTGCTGGATTCCATTTGCGTTTCAAGTGACCAAAATGGCAACCTGCTTCTAATAATTGTTCAAAATTTGTTCTTGACATTTTTTATGTTTTATATGAGTTTACTTTCTTATAGCAATTCAATTTCCGAGTAGTCTATCAAATCAACAAGAGTCTCGGTAATTTAGATACTAAACCTTTAACAATGTAAAATCCTACTGATAACAGAAAGGATTCTACATACGTCTTCTAATCTCTTGTAAATATTAACGTTTAGAGAATTGGAATCTCTTACGAGCTTTTGGACGACCTGGCTTTTTACGTTCCACTTCACGAGGATCGCGAGTCATAAATCCTTCAGCTTTTAATGCTGGTTTATCCTCAGCATTAATTTTAACTAATGCACGTGCTATTGCTAATCGCAATGCTTCTGCTTGTCCTTTAAAACCACCACCATCTAAGTTAACTTTGATATCATATTTCTCTGCTACTCCTAGCTTATTTAATGGCTGTTTTACAACATATTGTAATATAGGTGATGGAAAATATACATTAATATCACGTTTATTGATGGTAATTTGTCCTTTTCCTTCGCTTACGAAAACTCGAGCTACTGCCGCTTTTCTTCTTCCTAAAGCATTTATAACTTCCATACTGATTATTTAAGTGCGTTTAAATCGATTTGTTTTGGTTGTTGAGCTTGCATAGTATGCTCTGACCCGTCGAATATATATAAATTGCCCAACAATTGAGCTCCAAGTCGGTTTTTAGGTAACATCCCTTTTACTACTTTTCTGATCAATTTTTCAGAGCTTTTCTCCATCAAACGTGCAGGTGTAATCTCTCTCTGTCCACCAGGAAAACCTGTGTGGCTTAAATAGATACGATCTGTCCACTTGTTACCTGTCAATTGAACTTTTTCTGCATTGATAATAATAACATTATCACCACAATCAACATGAGGAGTAAAACTTGGTTTGTATTTCCCACGCAAAAGTTTCGCAACTTTTGAACTCATACGTCCCAACACTAAGTCGGTAGCATCAACAACTACCCATTCTTTCTGCGCTGTTGCTTTGTTGGCAGAAATGGTTTTATAACTTAACGTATTCACTTTATAAATTTTTTAATTAATAATTCAGTCGTCAAAGCTCATTTCAACCATATCTTGAGGAGGCTAATCGGCACAAAATACGATATTTACACGGCAAAATCCCGACAATTACTTTTTGATAATAAACGGACTGCAAAAATAGTGTTTTTCATCATATTATCAAATTATTATTCGATATTTTTTTATCAGTTTTATTTTTAGTCGAATTTTCAAAAGTTTTGTCTAAAGTTTAACAGTTGTTATTATTCTTTTCTAAAGTTTTTTTGATTGTCATTTACTACTTTTGTCGGAAATAACAATTCTCTACAATGAACAAACACATACAATGGGGACTTATTGGTTGTGGACGTATTGCCCCAAAATTTATTGGTGGTGTCAAACACCTTCAAGATTGCTCAGTAGTGGCCGTCGCATCCAAAAACATTGTTAAAGCCAAACGTCTTGCCTTTGAGTTTGACATTCCCAACTATTACGACGACTACGAAGCTCTTGTTACCAACCCCGAAGTACATGCTATTTATATTTCCAACACGCACAATTTTCATAAAGAAACTGCCATACTATGCTTAAAACATAAGAAACCAGTATTGTGCGAAAAAGCTTTTACCGTTAATGCCGAAGAAGCTGAGACTGTTATTAACTACGCAACATCTCAAGGGGTATTAATTATGGAGGCAATGTGGACACGCTTCCTTCCTAGTATAGTTAAACTAAAAGAAATACTTAATAATGAACTTATTGGTGAAATTCGATTCTTGCAAGGGTCGTTTGGATTTACTGCACCTAACAATCCTCAAGATAGACTTTTGAACGTAAATCTAGCAGGGGGATCACTCTTAGATATTGGGGTTTATCTCGTATCACTTGCTTATTTCATTATGGGTACTGATCCTGTGGAAATAAAAAGCTCTGCTAAAATTGGCAAAACGGGTGTTGATGAACAAGCTAACATTCATTTCACATACGAAAATGGCACCATGGCTCTTTTCAACTGTTCTTTAATAGAGGATACTAATCAAGAATTTTCAATAACTGGAACTAATGGTCGTATCATTATTAATAAATTTTGGTGTAGTGAAAGTCTTTCTTTAATAATTGAAAATCATGCTCCACAAATTATCAATCTTCCAATTGAAGCAACTGGATTCAATTACGAAATTGCAGAAATGAATAACTGCATTAGAAACAACAAACTTCAAAGTGAAATAATGCCTCCTTCTGACACTTTAAGAATAATGAAGTGCCTCGACTTAATTCGAAAAGACTGGGACATGAGCTATCAGGCAGACTTCGAAGATAAAGAATAGAATTTCACTTCTAATAATTACACAGTCATACCAACTCCATCTCTTTGTTAAAACACCTGCTCCATCGATTGAAGTATCAAAACTGCTTTATTCGTCGGGGAAATAAACTTTATTTGTCGATTTTGATAGCGATGTAATACACCTTTCCACCTAATTTTGCATCGTCAAACGAAAACATAATAACCATAATACGAAATCACACAACAATTCAATCATAAATCTTTTTACAGTAGTTCGTATAATTATATACTTATTGAAACAACAATAGACATAGTCAAATCATTATATATTAAGAATTGAATACTTTTGTAATCGAATTCTAAATCTAGAATTTCATAAATCAAACCAATGAGAACTAAACATACAATTGCTATTATTTTGCTGAGTATATCATCACTCATCTTTGCCCAAAAACACACTATAAGCGGATATATAACAGACCGAAACTCAGGCGAAACACTTATTGGAGCAACTGTTGCTGTTAGTGGTCAAATAGCAACTGGAAAATCAACCAATAATTACGGATTTTATTCCCTCAACTTACCGGATGGATCGTACAAACTTATAGTTTCTTATCTTGGATACGACAAGTTCGAAACCGAAATCAACCTCAAAGAAAACAAAACATTAAACATAGACCTCGAACCATCGGGGAATACATTATCAGAAGTAGTAGTTACGGGCATAAACGACAATAAACGCGTAACGCAAGCTCAGATGGGCGTAGAAAAGATAAGTTCTGCCACAGCTAACAAGCTACCCGTCATCTTTGGCGAAAGGGACATCCTTAAAACCATCCAACTGCTACCTGGAGTGAAATCTGGCGGTGATGGACAAAGCGGATTTTCGGTACGTGGTGGCACTATGGATCAAAACCTGATCCAACTAGACGATGCCACAGTTTATAATGCATCTCACCTACTGGGATTCTTCTCCACGTTCAACTCTGACGCCATTAAGGATGTAGAAATTTTCAAAGGAACGGCACCAGCTCAATACGGTGGTAGAGTATCATCGGTGGTAGATGTGAAAATGAACGAAGGAAACAATCAAAACTATGCAGTTAGCGGTGGAATAGGTCTAATTTCATCTAAACTAAGTCTAGAAGGGCCCATCCAAAAAGGCAAATCATCATTTCTTATTTCGGGACGAAGGACATACGCCGACCTTTTTCTGAATTTCGACAAAAAATACAAAGGCTATCAACTGTACTTCTACGACCTGAACCTAAAGGCCAATTACAAATTTTCTGACAATGACAGACTTTATATTTCCGGATACTTCGGAAGAGACATACTGGCCATCCCCAACCTGTTTGGCTTCGACTGGGGCAACAAAACAGCCACATTGAGATGGAATCACTTGTTCAATTCAAAGTTATTTACCAACACTTCATTAATATTTAATGACTACAGCTATAATATTGATGCCACATTTGATAAATATTCTTTCTCCATACTTTCTCAAATTAAAGATTGGAATTTGAAACAAGAATTTCAATATTACCCTAATTCAAACAATGAATGGAAAATTGGATATAATGTGACTCATCACACCATCAATCCAGGCCAAATTAAAACTAACATATTTGACATCAAGCAGCCTGACATGAAAGAAGGACTAGAATCAGCCTTCTATTTAGCCAAAAATTGGGATATTGCATACAATTTCAAAGTAAACTATGGACTGAGAGTGAGTAATTTTAGTGTTTTAAAAGGACATGATTATTTCGTCTTGGATAAAAATACTAAAGAGGTGATTGACACCTTGGACAAAACCAAATCTGCCGCCAATTACTTCAACATAGAACCGCGAATTTCGATGAGTTTTATTATTAATGATTATAGCTCTATAAAAGCAGCCTATGCTCGAAACACACAAAATCTACATCTACTCACCAACTCGGTATCAGGTAGCCCTACCGACAAGTGGGTGATGAACACCAACAATATAAAGCCCGAAATTAGTGATCAAGTTTCGATAGGTTCTTTTGTAAATATCAACGAAAACATGTACGAGCTTAGCTTGGAGGCATATTATAAAAAAATGCAAAACCAAATTGACTACAAAGATAATGCAAACATTCAAAGCCCTTTAGTAGTTTTTGAAACCCAATTACTTTATGGAATTGGAAGGGCTTATGGCACCGAACTTTTAATAAAGAAAAACAAAGGAAAATTCACCGGTTGGGCGGGCTACACACTGTCACGTACCGAAAAACAAATTCAAGGTATTAACAATAATGAATGGTATGCTGCTCGACAAGACAGAACTCATGACATTTCCATTGTTCTTATGTATGAAATTTCAAAGAGAATAAATGTATCAGCTTTGTGGATATATCAAACAGGGAATGCTATTTCTTTCCCTAGTGGACAGTATGAAATAAATAATCAAAAGCTTTGGCTATACACCGAACGCAATGGTTACCGTATGCCCGCCTATCATAGATTGGACTTAGGTTGTAATTTCATGGTAAAGGACACCAAGAATTACACATCTGAGATAGCAGTCAGTCTTTATAATGCTTATGGACAGGAAAACGCATACATCATCACTTTCGAACCAAACAAAAATAACCCTAACAAAACAGACGTGGTACAAACAGCACTATTCAAACAAATTCCATCTGTATCATGGATTTTTAAATTCAAATAAGCTGAGATATTAGATTATTGGCATCAAACTTTTAACTTAACACTATAATAAAAACATGAAACGAGCACATCAAATAAACATTGACGCACTAGAAAATGTATTTATGCGCGTTTTTTTTGATAACATAAACTACAATGTACTAATGCAAACAAAATCTTTATTTATAATTGTACTTGGGCTAATGCTAGCAAGCTGTACCAAAGTGATTGATATCGATTTGAATGAAACCGACCGCCGCCTTGTAATAGAAGCTAACTTAAGCACAATAAAAGATTCATCAATGGTAAGTATCACCCAAACTTCTAGCATTACGGACATCGGTCCTAATCCTAAAATAAGTAATGCATTTGTTACTATTACTGATACCAAAACAAATATTATTGACACATTGAATGAAACCAAACCTGGCATCTACAAAAAAATGGGCTTGCAAGGCATAGAAGGTCATAGCTATACTCTAAAAATAGTGTCGGGCGAAAAAACATTTGTCTCCACCTCTACTATATACCCTACAATAGTGTTAGATTCTATCAATCAAATGAGATTATTTGATCAGGTAGACGCAGGCCCTAGACAAGGGGGTTCAGGAGGTGACACTAAAAACACTTCAAAACAGATTCCTTTTCAAGCATTTTATAACGCAACACCCGATATTGAAAGATATTTTCAAATAAAAATAACAATCAATGACAGCATAAGCAATGATATCGAAATACGGGGCAGTAAGGAATTCAGTAGATACTCCACCATTTCGCCAATTAGTGTCAGTGTAAAAAAAGGCGACAAGGTCCGTTTAGAACTTCAGGGTATCGACAAAGCTGTATTCGAATACTTTGCAGGTGTTATCGAAAATCTTGGACAGAATAGTGCCACTCCTTCCAATCCAAAATCAAACATAAGCAATGGAGCATTGGGTTATTTCAAAGCTCACACCAGTAGTGTAAAGGAAATAGTAGTGAAATAGATATAACCCGACAAACATGCCCCTAGCAACTTGAGGGGAGAAAATAAAGCTCAAGTAGAGTAACAGCAACTCACCGTTGATCTATGCTGTAACTTGTCAACAGCTTATTCTTTGCATATCAATGGAATTAATTCCACTTTATTGATTGAATTAAACACCTACTCTGATAATTATAGGATAGAAGATGGAAGCTAATTCTTTAATATGGGTTTAGGCATAACAGTGAATGTACGTGAGAATTTAAAACAAGAACTTGTACCTAGTATGCCTACACCACCCACTACATTACTCTTTATCTGTACTGGTTCAGAGAATGGACCACTTTCACTAAAATACCTATCTTTGGTCAACAAAAAATTGTAGTAATCATGACTCAGATTTTCTACAGTAGTTTCTATTTGTAGAGAATCAGCTTTCAATGCCAGTGAATCAATACTAGCAAAAATGACATTTTCAAATTTTATGGCATAGGATTTTCCTTTAAAAAAATCATCTTTGAAATATGTACGACCGTACACTTCAGATCCAAATATATCCTGATTTCCTTCATCAACAGGAGTAATAATGTTCATTAAAAAGGAACTGAAATTTGGAATTGGGTCATTCTTTGTAGTTGTTGAATCTTTATAAAAGAACTTAATCTTCGTAGTTCTTATTCGATAGAAATTATCTTGTGTTGGTTCATCTACAAGTACAAATGAGGAATTTACTTTTAGATTTCCACCGTAATAATAATTATTATTATATTCTCCTTGACTTTCAATAGATTCAATAAACAAACTATCATGTTTTGCTGATTCTATTTTTAATGCTTCAGGGATGCGACTCACAGCGTAGGCAGTACCGTTTTTGGGTGTTGTTACTACAAGTTTTACTTGTTCTCCAGATTTGGGTTGATAAGAAGATGAATAAATTCCTTGTCCCCAATTCTTGAGTGTGGCAATAAACTTTTCATTGACATACAAATCTATTTTTGCATCATTTATAAAGGTATATTCCATTTTACTAGAAAGAAAAAATCTACTCAGGCTCACTTGAACAGATATTGTATCATTGGCAGTCATAATGCTATTCACAACAAGTTTTTGTTGGCTGTCCTTAGCATTAAATTCAACGACTGATTGACATGAATTTAGAGTAAAAAGGAATAGAATAATTACAAAATGGATATAATTGACTTTAAACATACTGTCTCGTATCTATGAGTTTATGATTTTGAAATGCTTAATTCTAGAATTTGAATGAATAACTGAACGATGGAATAAACGGAAACAAGGTTAGTTTTTTTAACATTGGGCCTTGTTGATTGAAACTGTCCACATATAGATAATCTGCATTCAACTGATTGTAAACATTGTACAATTGAACAGACCAGGTACGAACACCATGTTTTTTTTGTTTGTGCCAATTAAATGAAAGGTCTAAATGGTGATATGCAGGAAATCTGTAATTGTTTCTTGAACTGATATATCCACCTGTTTGTCCATAATATGAATACATATAATTTTGACCTTGCAATGTCTCTATTCTCTCTAATTGATATTCCTGCATTGCCAACGTTCCAGCTTTGCCCGAACTATAGACCCACACAGCACCAAGATCAAATTCTTCAGAGAATTTGTGTGACAATACCACACTAATACTATTACGTATATCAAATCTATCTGGAAATACATTTCCAAAATTCAGCTCTTGACCAGGCTTATTGAACAATCGCTCCGCTTTGGCCCAGGTATAACTAACCCATCCTGTGGTAGCACCTACATCTTTTTTAACCAACAGTTCGGCACCATAGGACCACCCTCTACCCATTACTACCTTGTCTTCCCATGTGGTATTGGTGGAGCTGATATTGGCAAAACTAGCACCATCCTTGTATTCCAGAAGATTATCCATTGACTTATAATAACCCTCTAAGGACACATCAAATAAATTCAACAGATTATAAAACACACCTCCAGCAAATTGCTGAGAATACATCGGTGCTATTCGCTTAGTGGTAGGCACCCAAAGATCTGTTGGCAAACTAATGTTATTGTTGGACAACAAATGTATATTCTGAGTCATATAAGAATATGCACCTTTGATGGAGATGTTGTCAGTGAGTAAATATCGAAGACTTGTACGTGGTTGAATATTATTATACGTTTGATTTTGTACATTGAACAACGAATGATGTAATCCTAAATTAAGACTTAATCTATCAGTTACAGAATAATTATCCTCACAATAGCTCATTATTTCCATTGCATTAATATTACCTCCACCAAAAGCCGTATCAATTTTTGACCCTTCTACTTTTGCTCGAAAAGAAGTTACACTAGGAACAAATGTGTGATAAAGAGTATTACTACCGAATTTAACACTATGATTATGATTTGGCGAGTAGTCAAAATCTAATTTACCACTCCAATCATAAATCCCTGTATTGAACATCAACTTCATTGATGCTTCCTCTGGAAGACTTTTATTAATGATGTTTTCAATTGCCAAATCAAATCGATAGCGTGTGTAGGCCAATGATGTGTTAACAAAAAGCTTATTGTTAATTATGTGATTCCACTTCAACGCGCCTATCAAATTTCCCCAATACCAGTTCATTTTATTTTCACCAAGTGTCATGGGCATATCGGCATAGATAACATCATCACCTACATAGCCACTAAAGACTATATTGTCTCTTTCGGTAAATCGATGAGTAACTTTTCCACTTAAATCATAGAAAAAGTAGCCAGCCGAAACAGGAGTACCTGTAGAATAACTGCTTACTGTTCTAATAATTGGTTGTAATAACAAATCAAAATATGTTCTTCTTCCTGAAATGGCAAAAGTGGTGTTTTTATTAAACAATGGTCCTTCTAAAAATAATTTGGATGAAATCAATCCGATGCTTCCATCACCATGAATTTTATTACAATTACCATCTTTCAATCTGACATCCACCACCGAGGAAAGTCTTCCACCAAAGCGGGCAGGGAAATCACCCTTGTATAAAGTCACGCTTTTGATTGCATTGGCATCAAAGGCTGAAAAAAAACCAAACATGTGATTCACATTATAGAGCGGAGCTCCATCCAATAGAAATAAATTTTGATCAGGACCTCCTCCTCTGACGTACATCCCCGACGATCCTTCGGTTCCTCCCTTTACACCTGGCATTAACTGCAATACCTTTACCACATCCGATTCACCCATAATTACTGGTAAGGTTTTGACTTGATCCATATTGATAGTCACCGCGCTCATATGAACACCAAGTACACCCGTTTCATCTCTTTTTCCGACAACTACAACCTCTTTAAGTGATTTCACAGAGAGTTTAATGTCAATTATAGTATCCTTTTGAAAATTAACAGACTGATTAAATGCTTTATATCCTACATAAGATATATTCAAATCCGATGTTCCTTTGGGTATATCCAAGGAATAAAATCCGAAATTATTAGTATACGTTCCTCTTTTCGACACTTTATCATAAACAGAGGCACCTATTATAGTTTCTCCGTTTAAGGAATCTGTTACTATTCCACTTATTGTAATATTTTCAGATGCTAATAGATGAGTTAAATTAATAAGGAATAGAAAACAAAAATACTTTTTCATGTTTACGATAATTAATTCAAAAATAATAATTAGAAATCTTTAAACTCAATTAAAGACTTATAATGGGTGATTCAAGCACATATTTAATTTTGTTTGTTAAATTTATATTTAAATAAATCTAAATCAGCTCAATATACAATCTAATATTCACAATTTTAAATATAATTCTCAATTTATAGCATTCAAAGATAATAAAATAATAAAAATAAATGTAAAGTGACGAAGTAAAATATTTTAGTTGAAAAATTTGGAAACTTCATAGAAATAGATATATTTGCAAATCGCATACAACTTAATACCTATTTAAGCATCAATAAAACATATTCACTGATACAAAATGGCTTTTTACTGATAAATAACACATTTTTAACGAAAGTAGTTTAGCATTATCAGATATTATATTAGTTTTATATTCTAAAATTCATTTTCAGTCAGAACAATACTTACATTGAAATTAAATTTGAACCTTATAAATTAAACATTTATGAAAAAAATCACACTTATCGGCTGTACATTATTATTAAGCAGCATTTTACAAACAGCCATTGCTGCAACCTATTACGTTAGCCCCACAGGCAACAACACTGACGGATTATCACCAGCTAATGCATGGACAGGCACCGCTAAAGTAAATTCTGCTACCTTAAAACCTGGTGATAAAGTACTTTTTGAAGGAGGAAAAACATTCTCTGGAAACATTTCTATTACATCTGCCGACGGCAATGATCCGAACAACCACCTTGTATTTTCATCATACGGTACAGGGCGTGCTACTATCAGTACTTCAGGCACAACCCTTGATGGATTTTACGCCTACAATACTCAGGGAATTACCATCAGCAACCTAAATTTTGTGGGTGCAGGAAATACAACTTATGTAAAGGCAAATGACGGTATCAGTATCTACAGCGATTTATCTACTCAGCTTACAGGCTTCATTATTGAAGATGTTGAAGTAAGTAAGTTTGCTGCGATTGGTATTAATTTTATGCAATGGGGTGCAACTGCCAATACCGGTGGATTTAAACGTATAGTTATGAACCGACTCAAAGTTCACGATGCCAAAGAGGCTGGTATTGCAATCTTCTGTAATGAAAATGCAAGTACTCAAAAGGCTTGGCAATGTTACAACATCAAAGTTACCAATTGTGAAGTATACAACATACCAGGCTATTCTGCTACTTCTCATAAAGGGAGTGGTATAGTTTTATCTCAAATAGACTCTTGTTTGATTGAAAAATGCGTTGCTTACAATACTGGGACTATGAATACTGCATGCGGAGGACCTGGTGGAATTTGGGTATATTCGGCAAACAACACTACTATTCAATTTTGTGAAAGCCACCATAACTCTAGTGGAGCAACTTCTGGCTGTGATGGACTTGGGTTCGACCTAGATGGTGGTGTTACTAATACCACTATTCAATATTGCTATTCGCACGACAATGATGGTGCTGGTTATTTATTAGGCAACTATCCAGCGTCTAGGAAATGGGGTACCAATACGGTCAGATACTGTCTAAGCATCAACGATGCTCGTACTAACAACAGCTCTGTCACTTTATTTACCGACGCATCAAGTTTAGGCTGGGATGGACTGAAATTTTACAACAATACTGTTTACAGTACACCTTATGGCAACACTACACATGGTACAAGTTTTAGATCTCAAAACTCTGCATTTCAAATGTCAAACTATGGAAATTCTATGCTAAACGTTGAATGTTACAACAACATTTTTCAAACCACAGGAGGAGTTGCATTGATGAATATCCCTAGTGTTTTTGTTACAGCCACAAGCCCTAAATTCATTAACAATCTATATTGGACTTCAGGTAGCACTGTTAAAATGACTTATGGCGCCACAACCTATAATTCACTTGCAAACTTTAGAGGTTCAAACAGAGAGCAATTAAGCTCGATTAACTATGGTTTGAACGTTGATCCAGTTCTTAGCAATGTAGGCTCACCAGCTCCTACCTTGTACCCAGCTTCTACTGAAACATTAAATGCTTATAAAATTTCAACATCTTCTCCAGCAATTGATGCGGGTATGGATTTATTTACAAAATTTGGTATTAATATCGGTCTTCGCGACTATTGGAACAACATCTCCAAAACAGGATCTGCACATGATATTGGTGCTCATGAGTATACTGCATCAATCCCAACAGACATTCCAAACAATGCATTTGAAAACGGCGTAGTAGTATTCCCAAATCCTTGCGTTGGAGAATTTGGTGTAATGTTTGATAATCTTTCCAATTCATTGGTCGTGATTACTGTTAATGACGCAAATGGAAATCTATTATTCCAAACTACAACCACCGAAAGCTTAATAAAAATCTCAGATTTGAGTTTGAGCCCAGGTGTATATTTCGTTACTGCTAAAGGAACCAACATCAATGGTACAAGCAAACTTATTGTAAGGTAATTATTTATTTTTGACAGACTCTAACCAATTGGGGATAGTAATTTTTATTACTATCCCCAATTTTACTTATTGCATCAATTATTTTCAAGAAAAAATATTATCTTTAAAAAATATTAGGTTAGAAAAAATAATTATAATCAATTCATTGTTTAGAAAATTAAAACACATTCAAAATCGACTCACAATAATAAGCCACGATCTAACACAAACTAATTTATAGTAAGTCTTATTGAGTCAATGATTTTAAAAAATCTGTAAACTATTTAGCAAGCGAATTGTAATTTATTTATACGTAATTTTGGTTTAGAAAAGACCAATTCAATTTACTCAATTCAAATATTAAATCTTCGCAATAATTTTATTCAATCATCCCAATTTTCAACTAACTAATTTACTTAATTATAAATAAAACAATTTAGCATACAACATACATTCTTTTATTTTGAAAGCCATCATATACCTTTAATACATCACATTTTTTTAACAATGAAAAAAACACTTTTACTTTTTGTTATTTTTTTGAGTGTAGCTACAACCTTTAATTCTTTGAATGCAATTAAATATTATGTCAGTACTACTGGAAATGACAGCAACAACGGATTGTCTATTAAAACAGCCTGGAAAACTATAAAACACCTCAACAGCTTAGACTTCAAAGGGGGTGACACCATATTATTCGAAGGAGATAAAGTTTTTGATGGTTATATACATGCTAATGACAAAGACGGCAACAATCCTTCAAAACTTCTCGTTTTTACAAGCTATGGAAAAGGTAAAGCCATAATTCATAACACGAATCGCAATCAATGTGGCTTTTTTGGATACAATACGCAAGGGATTGAAATAAGCAACCTTATTTTCGAAAGTTTGGGTAATGACAGTACCTATTTAAAAAATGACGGGATTGCTTTTTACAATGATTTAGATGGAGGGATAAGACTTAAAAACATTAGAATCAAAAACTGCGAAGTACGAAATTCTGGTCACAACGGAATAGCTATAGGTGGATACCCCGCTACTATATGTAACACTGGGTTTGACAAAGTAATTATAGACAGCGTATTAGTACATGATGTCCGCGAAAATGGAATTCTTACTTACGGTAAAGAAAAGCAGGACCAAATAGGATGGGCCAACCATAATATTCGAATAACCAACTCAGTCATTCATGACGTTACCGGATATTCCACTCGAGGTCACAAAGGTAGTGGTATCATCATTGCCCAAGCAGACTCATGTCTGATTGATCATTGTGTAGCATACAACAATGGCACATTAAACACCTCCTGTGGAGGACCTGGTGGGATATGGGCTTGGTCCACCAATAATATCACCATTCAATACTGCGAAAGTCATCACAACTCCAGCGGAAAAGAGAAAGGTTGTGACGGATTGGGGTTTGATTTCGATGGTGGTGTTACTAATTCCACTTTACAATATTGCTACTCACATGATAACGACGGAGCTGGAATCTTGCTTGGACAGTATGACGTAGCACGACCATGGGCACACAACACAGTGAGATACAATATCAGCGTAAATGATGCTAGAACAAACAATAGTCCATTGACCATCTTCAAAGGTTCGGGTTGCTCATTTAACGGACTTCAAATTTACAATAATACAATTTTCGTTTCTCCTGCGCCTGCAAACAACACAAAAACCCTTTCAGCATTTCAAATTACAGAATGGGTAACAGGTGTACACGGTATTAATATTTTCAATAATATCTTCGAAACTACTGGTGGTATTCCTCTTATGAATATACCAAAAGGCTATTATGGCAGATTCAACGGTAATCTTTATTGGACTAACGGCAGTCCCGAAGCTATATTCTATCAAGGTGTAAACTATACCACTGTAGATAGCTGGCGACAAGCCACTGGTAATGAATTTTTAAGTGGTAGAAACACTGCTGTAATTGCCGACCCACAACTCAAAAATAAGGGTATTGCGAAAATTGTATATCCTCTTCATACTGAGAAACTGGATGGATATCAATTTTCAAACTCATCACCCGCAAAAGACGCAGGGGTAGATTTAAAAGCTGAATTTGGAGTAGAAGTCGGGCTAAGAGATTTTTATGGGAATCCTTCATTTTCGGAGGGGAAATTCGATATCGGTGCTTTTGAATACAAGCCTGTTGTAATGGAGGCAAAGTCAACAAACGAATCCAAAAACAAAAAAAAATAAAAAGCCTTACTAACTTCTCTCGAGCAACATACAAAGCCTTGACTGATACTTAATACAGTCAAGGTTTTATAATAAAGAAGTATTATCTTTGTGAAATATTGACTTTAAATCACATTATAATGAGAATAAATCACAATATTAAGTTATACATTTCAATTGTATTTCTATTCACATCTCTTTACTGTCTGTCAGCTAGCTATTATTTCAGCACATCCGGTCTTGACTCTAACGATGGCTCATCGCCCTCATCGCCATGGTTATCAATTTCAAAGTTAAATACAATGACTATACAGCCAGGTGATAAAATCTATTTCAAAGGAGGTGACACATTCGAAGGAAACATTATCTTGGATTCAAATGATGCTAATGATCCATCTAATCCTGTATTGTTCTCTTCATTCGGCCTTGGGAGAGCCACTATTCATACTTCTGGAACAAATAATAATGGGTTTAAAGCTAAAAATACACAAGGCATCAGCATTGTAAACCTAAATTTTACGGGTGATGGGAATCAAAATGTTTTCGGAACAAATAGTGGAATACTATTTGAATCTACTTTAACAAATTCGTCCAAACTTTCAACATTTGAAATAAAAAATGTAACCGTTAGCAAATTTGCTTATGTTGGAATTTATTTCTATCAACATGGAACAAGCAATGCAAGTGGATTCAAAAAAATTAAGATAGACAGTGCCATCGTTCATGATGTAAAAGAAGCTGGTATCATGGTCTATTGTCAAGAAAACACTTTTACTCAAAAAAGCTGGCAGTGTTATAATGTATCGATCAAAAATAGTGAAACCTACAATGTACCTGGATATAATGACAACCAACACAGAGGAAGCGGAATACTAATTTCGCAGACCGATTCTTGCATCATCGAACGTTGTATTGCTCATCATACTGGGATGTTAAATAGCAACAAAGGAGGTCCTGGAGGAATCTGGGTGTGGTCAACTAACAATGCTGTAATCCAATACTGTGAAAGTCACCACAACTCATCGGGAACTGGAGGAGATGGACTAGGATATGACTTAGATGGAGGTTGTACTAACTGTACCATTCAATACTGTTACTCACATGACAATGATGGTGCTGGCTACCTACTTGGGCAATACAGCAGTGCTAGACCATGGGCTAACAACATAGTAAGATATAATATTTCTGAAAATGATTCAAGAACAAATAATAGTCCTATTACAGTTTTCAAAGGAGACAATTGTACTTTCAATGGTGTAAAGATTTATAACAACACTGTGTATGTTGACAGATCTTCATTGCATGATGAGACAACACAAGCAGTTTTTCAAATCTCAAATTGGATAACTGGAATTTACAACGTTGAAGTTTACAACAATATTTTCCAATCTGGAGGTAATTTAACTACCGTTCACATTCCTGTTGGATATTCAGCAAAATTCTTCTCGAATTTATATTTTTCGTTCATGTCTTCCAATACGTTTAATTATCAAGGAACAATTTACTATGGCTTGAAAAATTGGAGCGACGCTACCGGTATTGAAAAAATAAATAATGTTATTGTTGGAAAAGAGGGCAATCCCAAACTTAAAAACCCTGGTAAATCAATTTTACTGTTCCCAAAGACAAACAATCAACTTGATGCCTACCAGCTCGATGTAACATCACCTGCTATGGGTACTGGACTCAATCTTTATACAGAATATAAAATAGACATGGGTAATCGGGACTATTTCGGGAATATAATTTCACCAAATAGTTCTCACAACATTGGTGCTTTTCATACTGACCAAAGTTCTTCTATCATTAATCCATCTGCAAAGAGACTTACAATCCTTGAGATTACTCCGAATCCTTCGAGTGAAAATTTCAAAATCGGATTTGAAAACTATTCTAATTCTTTGGTTAGGGCTAATATAACAGATATCTCAGGAAAAATAGTTGACAGCAGAACCAGTACAGACGACTTCATTCAATATTCAAATATGAGACTTACTGACGGTATCTATTTTATAACTGTCTATGGACTGGAAAAAACTTATGTTGGAAAATTGATAGTAAAATAACCTTCATTAACCCAAATTACGAATTAAAAAATCTGTAAACGCTATCTAATACCTTTTGCACAAACAACGGCATTAACAACTGTAGACATAAAGATGACTTTGGGTCATTTTATATGTTCAGTTGGTATAATTAGTTCTCAAAGCTTATTCATAACCCTTGGACTAATTTAGAACGGGGTATATCCTCATGGAATCATTCCTGCGTTTTTTTCAAAACTTCTAATGATTAATTCGGGATTAACAGATCTAAATTTGAGACATTAGCACTGAAATTTTGTTGCTTCTTATTTTCAAACTCCTATCATAGTGAGTCAACAATTTTATATTCTTAAGAGTTGTATTAGAGATCAGCAACTCATAAGTTTTATGGTAATAGAATATTTTCAAATCGGAATTTTTATAGTATTATTTCGAAGAATTATTCTAATTTTGTATATAGCGCTTTATTAAAACCAAATAGGTTATCATGATTGGATTACTAGGAATAAGTCACAAAACATGTTCAATTGACACGAGAGAAAGATATTCTTTTTCTAATGAAGAAATAATCGAATTTTCAGAATTACTATATCAAGAGTCAAATATTTCAGACATGGTTGTATTATCTACCTGCAACAGAACTGAGATATATTTCTCTCAAGACATTTATGACAGACAAACAGCTTTTGAACTAACTTACAAAATCCTCAACCATTATAAAAAGGTAGAAGATCATAATTGGCATGTATTTTATCATAAGTCTAATGCTGAAGCTGTACGTCACTTGTTTGAAGTAGCATCAGGTTTAGACTCATTAGTATTAGGTGAAGATCAGATAATAGGGCAAATTAAAGAAGCCTACCTCTTCTGTACAAAAGCAGCATTGACAGATGACATTCTAATGAGGTTGTTCCAAAAATCTTTTGAAGCAGGTAAAAAGGTTCGTTCTGAAACAGGTATAAAACTTGGTAACACTTCTATAAGTAGTGCTGCAGTAGAGCTTTGCATTAGAGAGTTAGGTGCTCTAACAGATAAAAATTTACTAATAGTCGGTGCTGGTGAAACTTCAACAATTGCTATACAAAATTTCAAAAGCAAAGGTGTTAAGAACATCTCCATTACCAACAGAACCCTTGCAAATGCAGAGGCTTTAGCTAACATCTACACGACTAATGTGATTGAATTTGAACACTTTAACACACACTTACATCAATTTGACATCATTTGTATAGCTACCAATTCAAAGGAATATTTAATAACAGCACAAATGATTGAGGTATCGAACTCACTTAACAATCACAAAAACCAAGTCTATATAGATTTATCAGTACCTCGTAACATTGAAGAATCTATCTCCAAATTTGCAAATATTAAACTATTTGGAGTAGATAACCTTGAAACTATTGTACAGATTACTACCGAAAAACGGATGAAATGCATCGAAGAAGCATCGACCATCATCGAAAAAGTTGAAATTGAATATACTGAATGGCTAGCAAGCAGATCACTAAGACCTGCTATTAAAACAATTACCAGTAACTTACTGTCGGTTCATAATAAAGAACTTAAATTAAACAAAAAATACGATTCGGCTGAAACTCAAATAGCCGTAGAGGAATTTGCTCAACATCTTACCCAACGATACACAGGATTATTAATCAAAAATCTTAAAGAACTTACCAATAACGGGAAAAACATAGACTCATTAAAAATTGTAAATGAACTTTTCAAATTAGACTAGTCAAATAATGAATCAAAGAATTAGAATTGGAACAAGAGGAAGTCAGCTTGCACTTTATCAGGCTGAGAAAGTAAAAGCAACATTGATAAGCCAATTCCCACTATTGGATGTTGAAATACAGATTATTAAAACTAAAGGTGACAAAATACTAGATGTTGCTTTATCTAAAATAGGTGACAAGGGCCTTTTTACAAAGGAAATTGAAAATGCATTACTCGATTGTTCTATTGATATTGCAGTTCATAGTCTCAAAGATCTTCCTACTACACTTCCCGAAGGTTTGAAACTAGGTGCAGTGCTTGAACGAGCCGAATACCGTGATGCCTTGGTAAGCAAAAATGGCAAGTTACTTGCCCAACTAGGTGCTGGCGATATTGTTGCAACCTCAAGCCTCAGGCGACAAGCTGGACTCTTGAAAATAGCTCCAGAGGTAACCATTAAAGATATTAGAGGAAATGTTCAAACAAGGTTAAAACGAATGGAAGAAGGATATTGTGACGCTATGATTATGGCAGCGGCTGGTCTTCAACGTCTTGGATTGGAACATTACATAACTGAAATAATTGATCACGACCAAATTATACCTGCTGTCAGCCAAGGCATTATAGCTATTGAAATGAGAGAAAATGATAAAAACACTCAAGAATTTCTAGATGCTATCAATCATCAACAAACTATGGATAGTGCATTGGCCGAACGAGCCTTTTTATCAATGCTACAAGGTGGGTGTCAAGTTCCTGTGGGCTGCTATTCTGTAAGAAATATGAATAAAATTGAACTTCACGGCTTTGTTGCAAGCATTGATGGTAAAGTATCCATCAAAAATTCTACCGTTGGTGATTGCTCAAATCCTATAGGTATAGGACATGAACTTGCCAAGAAGCTCTTAGAAATGGGTGCAAAAACCATCTTAGAAAACATTAGAATAGCTAATTAAAAATGAGAAATTTACTTCAAGATCATATCTATATATCCACACGTCCACTAAACCAGAATGCGATGTTGGAAGAGTTATTGACTTCAGAAGGGGCAAAACTTCTAAAGATGCCCACTATCGAAATTCATTCTGTTATATGGGATACACACAAAATCGAAATTCTTGAACAAAGGGATAAATACAATTGGATTGTATTTACTAGTGTTAATGGTGTTCAATATTTTTTCGAAAAATTAATCTCACTTAAATTAGATGTAGAACTACCATCGCACATCAAAATAGCAGCTATTGGTGAACAAACAGCTCTCAAACTCTATGAATATGGTTCACAAGCTACTTTTGTAAACCCAAGTAATTCGAGTGAAGAACTTGCCAAGATATTAATTGAAAAAATTCAACCCTCAGACAAAGTGCTACTAGTACTTGGTAATCTGGCTCGAAATACCATGGCTGATATTCTTAGCCAAAAAGTTAAATGTACCCGACTAGACGTATATCAAACTATTTTACCAACACATATTGATGAAAAACATATCAAAACCATTATTGATGATGAGTATGATTTAATCATACTTACTAGTCCATCGTCATTCATCAATCTATTATCAGTATTGGAAGGAAAAATTGATATTTCAAAATTAAAATTAGCCTCCATAGGCAAGACTACTACAGCAGAAATAGAAAAGCATCATTTAAAACCTATAATTACTGCATCCATGTCAAATGCAGAAGGCATTTTCAAAGCCATACTGGAAGCAGGCTATTAGTACTCTGTCTTCAATTTATAATGTATAAATCTCTTATCTACTCATCCAATGTCATTTCCAACAACACGTTTACGAAGATTGCGCCAGTCGCCCGTTCTAAGAGATATGATAAAAGAAACCATACTCACTCGACATGATTTAGTTCAACCTCTTTTTGTGTGTCCAGGAAGTGGTGTTAAGAAACCTATCATGTCAATGCCTGGAAACTTTCAATTATCAATCGACCAACTTATTGACAAATGTAAACAACTCTATGATTCTGGTTTGGAATCTATTTTACTGTTCGGTATACCAGAGCATAAGGATGAACATGGACTGGTTGCATGTGAACACAACGGAATAGTCCAACAAGCAATTAGAGCACTTAAAAAAGAAATTCCAGACTTATATCTTATTGCTGACATTTGCAATTGCGAATACACATCGCACGGACACTGTGGTACAATTATAAATGGAGATGTTGATAATGACTCTACACTTGGTACATTGACAAAACAAGCTGTTTCCTTTGCTAATGCAGGTGTTGACATGGTAGCTCCAAGCGATATGATGGATGGTAGAGTCGGGGCAATAAGAAGAGCATTGGACGAACACCATTTCATCAATACACCCATCATGGCATACTCTGCCAAATATGCATCCGCATTTTATGGACCATTTCGTGAAGCTGCTGAAAGCACACCGCAGTTTGGCGATCGTAAAACCTATCAAATGGACCCAGCGAACTCAAATGAAGCATTACGTGAAGTGACACTTGATATTGAAGAAGGTGCTGACATTGTAATGGTTAAACCAGCTTTGAGTTATCTTGATGTCATTCAAAGAATAAAAAGAGAAATCAACATTCCTATTGCAGCATACAATGTTAGTGGAGAATTTTCAATGGTTAAAGCTGCGGCTGCTAACGGATGGATTGATGAAAAACGTATCACACATGAGATCCTCACTTCCATCAAACGAGCTGGATCAGATATCATCATTAGCTACCACTCACAAGATATCATCAAAGACTTATAAAATGACATAAACAATATCATCAAACATAATTTATACAATGGAAAACAACAAAAGCATCCAAGCATTCACAGAAGCGAAGAAGCATATACCAGGAGGGGTAAACTCACCCGTTCGCTCTTTTAAAAATGTAGGTGGAAATCCACTTTTCATTTCATCTGCCTCTGGTTCAAAAATTATGGATATTGATGGTAATGAATACATTGACTATGTGGGTTCATGGGGACCTATGATATTGGGACATGCACATCCCGATGTGATAAAAACCATTCAACAAATAGCCGAACTAGGTACAAGCTATGGTGCACCTACCCTGTTAGAGACCCAGATGGCAGAGCAAATTAAACGAATGGTTCCATCCATAGATATGGTGAGAATGGTCAACTCTGGAACTGAAGCAACAATGAGTGCATTACGATTAGCAAGAGGATTTACAGGTCGTGAATTAGTTGTAAAATTCGAAGGTTGTTATCATGGACATAACGACAGTTTTCTTATTAAAGCTGGTTCTGGTGCACTCACACACGGCACACCCGATTCTCCTGGCGTTACAACTGGTACAGCCCAAACAACACTTACTGCTCAATACAATGATTTAGAGTCAGTCAAATCTTTATTTGAAGACTTTGGAAATCAAATTGCTGCTCTTATATTAGAACCTATTACAGGAAATATGGGTGTGGTAATTCCAACACAACAATTCATCAAAGGCATTCGTGATTTATGCACTGAATATGGTGCGGTTTTAATTTTCGATGAGGTAATGACTGGTTTTAGAGTTGGAAAAGGATGTGCACAACAATTACTTAAGGTTACACCCGACTTAACAACTTTTGGTAAAATCATTGGAGGTGGACTACCAGTGGGAGCCTATGGAGGGAAACAAGAAATTATGGATATGCTTGCACCTAGAGGTCCTGTTTATCAGGCTGGGACATTATCAGGTAATCCACTAGCAATGGCTGCTGGTCTTTGCATGCTCAAAATATTGGACAAAAATTATTATATTTATGATCAACTTGAGGCCAAAGCTTCAAAATTAGAAATCGGGTTATTAAATGCAGCTAAGGAATCAAGTATTCCCGTTGTGATTAACAGAGTAGGCTCTATGTTTACAATGTTCTTTACTGAAGGGGAGACTGTTAGTTCATTCAATGAGGTGATGAAATGCAATACCGAACGATTTTCCAAATTTTTCAAACTTTCATTGGACGAAGGTGTTTATTTAGCACCATCTCAGTTTGAAGCTGGTTTTGTATCTACAGCTCACTCTGATGAAGATATTGAAAAAACTATCTATGCTGCAAGAAAGGCTTTTAGCCAATTATAACATCATAATTTACCAACAATAAAGTAAATTTTTACACTGACATTTAAAAATATATGCTTTTACTACAAACATTAAGAGGAGAAAAAACCAATCGTGTCCCTTTTTGGTTCATGCGTCAAGCAGGCAGAGTATTGCCGAACTATCTTAAAATTAAGGAAAATTACACATTTTGGCAGATGATGCAAAACCCAAAAATTGCAGCAGAAGTTACATTAATGCCTGTATATGATTTAGGAGTAGATGCTGCAATTTTATTCTCAGATATTTTGGTGATTCCTCATGCTTTGGGTATGGGACTCGATTTTTTAGAAACTGGCCCAGTGTTTGAAAATCCATTGGCTTTTCGTGATTTTCCATTGGAAGGATTAAATCCAGATCCATCAAAATTATATTATATTTACGATGTAATCGACGAAATTATTCGAACAAGACCAACAAACACACCACTTATTGGGTTTTGCGGTGCACCACTCACAGTTTTGTTATTCATGTTACAGGGGCTAGGTAGAAAAGGCGAATTTCCTGATGCAATAAAATTCATTTATGAAAAACCTCAAATAACGAAACAACTTATCGAAAAAGTAACCAATCTAACCATCAATTACATCGAAGGACAAATAGAACATGGAGTTGATGTTTTTCAACTTTTTGACACACACGCTGGCTTATTGCCTTTCGAAATGTACGAAGAGTTGTTTATGCCATCAATCAAACGAATTTTCAATGCAGTAAAAGCCAAAAACATACCATTTATTTTCTTCCCAAAAGGTATAGGAGCTGCTATTTCAACCATAACACCTGAATGCTGTGATTTTTTAAGTATCGATTGGCAAACTCCGTTATCACTTGCAAGAAAACTTGTTCATAAAGATATAGGACTTCAAGGAAATACTGACCCACGACTACTATATGCAACAAAAGATCAAATTGAAAAGCACCTACAATCAATCAAAGAATTTGCACAAAACAATCAAAATTTTGTTTATAATTTAGGACATGGTTTCATGCCTGGTTTGAGTTATGAAAATGCAAAATTTATTGCTGACTGGGCTAAAAATAATCTTTTTAAGGAACAATAATATTAGTAGTAAAATTGAACTAAAGTAATATTAAATTATTAGTTAGTCTTATTAATTTAAACATTCTATATAACAAATGCTATTCAATCCATTACATATTGAAAAATACGACAAACCAGGTCCAAGGTACACAAGCTACCCTCCAGCCAACTTCTTTGTGGATGGATTCACTAAGGAGAATATGGTCCAACAAATTCTCCATTCCAACACGGATGAGCCCCATAATGTATCTTTTTATTTTCATGTTCCATTCTGTCCTCAACTGTGTCATTTCTGTGGATGCAATACAGAATTGATGCGTCAGAAAAATTTTGTGGAACGATACTTTGATGCATTAAAATTAGAGTTTGAAACTATAGCCAAACTTATAGATAGATCACGTCCTATAACTCAGATTCATTGGGGTGGTGGAACACCTAACTCCGTACCACTCCGACTTATAGCAGAAGTCATGTCTCTGGTCAAAGAGCATTTTCAATTTACTCCTACTGCTGATGTGGCAATGGAATGCAATCCTACTCACCTATCACCAAAGCAAGTAGATGAACTTGCCGATATGGGATTTAACAGAATTAGTATAGGGATACAAGACCTTGATTTGAATGTATTGGATATTATTAATCGTAGGCCATCCAAACTACCAGTTAATGAAATTGTTTCATACATACAAAGCAAAGGAATTCATGTCAATCTTGACTTTGTATATGGACTACCTGGACAGACAGTTGAATCTTTCTCTGACACCATTCGCCAAGCCGTAGCTATTCAACCCGAACGAATCGTTACCTTTTCATATGCACATGTTCCTTGGGTGAAATCGGCTCAAAAAATTTTGGAACAATACGAAATACCCAAACCTACAACTAAGATGCTCATGTATGAAGCCGCCTTCCAAATCATTACAGAAGCAGGCTATGACCCTATTGGACTAGACCATTTTGCAAAACCCGACGATGAAATGGCACTAGCGTTAAAAAACAGAACTCTTCATCGTAATTTTATGGGGTATTGCACCAAATCTCATACAGGTCAAGTTTACGCATTTGGCGCTACTTCAATCACTCAACTTGATGGAGCATATATTCAAAACAACAAGAACACTGAAAAATATGTGGAGAGCATTGAGCTCCATAACTTTGCTCCTGAAAAAGGATATATTTTGTCTGATAGAGATAAAATGTGTAGAATAGTTATTGAAGAACTGATGTGTAATCACTATATTGATTTAAATCAAATAGCTGCTAATCTTGAAATGAGCGTTGACGATTTAAAGATACATATGAATTTTAAAGAAACAGAATTAAATCCATTTATCGATGACCAGATCATTTCATGGTCTGACAATCAACTAAGTATTCTTCCACAAGGAAAACTATTTTTGAGAAACATTGCAATGCTTTTTGACCCACTGCAAAGTGAAAACGTGCAGTCTTTGAGATATTCAAAAACAGTCTGATTTTTTTGACTTTAATAAGTGAAAATCATTGTGATTTTAATCTTATTATGTTAAATTTGCAAATCACTCTTATCAATTCATAAATGCCAAACTATACTGACACTTTAGTTATTGGGGCTGGACTTACTGGACTTACAACTGCTCATTATCTACGTAAATTCGAAAATGATTTTTTAGTAGTAGATCAAAAAAACTATATTGGAGGTGCCATTCAAACAGAAACTATAAACGGTTTTACATTTGAAAAGGGTCCAAGTACAGGAGTAATGAGTAACAACACTGTAGCTGAGCTTTTTGAAGATTTAAAGTCATACTGTAGAATCGAACGGGCTGCTGACTCTGTAAACAAAAGATACATACTTAAACAGGCTGAATGGACTCCCCTACCCTCAAGAATAATTGATGGAATTTTCACGCCGCTTTTCACATGGCAAGATAAACTTCGTATACTTGGAGAGCCATTTCGTAAACCAGGAACCAATCCCAATGAAACACTTTCTGAATTTGTAAAACGCAGGCTTGGAAATAGTTTTTTGGATTATGCCATCGATCCTTTTATTTTAGGAGTCTACGCAGGAAATCCTTCCTATTTAATACCACGCTTTGCACTTCCTAAACTATATAATTTAGAACAAAATTATGGAAGTCTAATTAAAGGATCAATAAAACTAGCTCGAGAAAAATCTAAAAAAAATCCTCAACATAAGAAAGAAACTTCAAATAGAATTTTTTCAGCAGAAGGTGGACTATCTCAATTGACAAACTCTCTTTACGAATCTGCTGGTAAAGAAAATTTCCTATTGGGAGTCAGCCAGTTACGCATTAATCCTACAGATAATGGATTCATTATTCAAGGTATTAAAAGTGATGGAAAAGATTTGGAAATTTATGCAAAAAATGTAATTACTACCGTTGGAGCTCATCAACTAAATGAACTACTTCCTTTTATTGACAAAAAACTGATACATAAAATTGACAATCTTGTCTATGCAAAAGTTGTTCAAGTCACTATTGGTTTTAAAGAATGGAAAGGTATGCCACTGGATGCATTTGGAGGATTGATCCCATTTAAAGAAAAGCACGACTCACTGGGAATTCTTTTTCCATCTGCTTTTCTAAAAAACAGAGCTCCTCAGGATGGTGCATTATTATCGGTATTTATGGGAGGAGTAAGAAGGCCCGAAATGATAAAAAAAAGCGATGAAGAGCTAAAGGGAATCGTATCCAAAGAGATATGTAGCTTAATGAATATCAATACGTTTAAGCCAGATTTATTTAAAATATTTCGTTATCAAGAAGCAATACCGCAGTATGGATCTGACTGTGAAGCTAGATTTGAAGCACTTGATATAATTGCTAATCAATATCCAAATTTAATAATAGGAGGAAATCTTCGAGATGGTATTGGCATGGCAGATAGGATTCAACAAGGCAAAGAATTAGCACAAAAAGTTAAGCTCTCTACCCTATCAAATAAGCCTTTTAATGAGAATTCTAAAATAGAGCAAACTGAATTGAAAGAAAATACTGTGGAACAACTTCAGAAAGCTTAAATTAAGTATAACTAAATTTCTAAATTATTATTCACAGATTTTTACGATTGTACGACTCAAAATGAATAATAAAATAAGTTTGACAATATAATCAAGTAATCTTTAGTCCAAATTTTCACTATGAATGCTACTCCTTTGGTAATTGGTGCAATTCTAATATTAATTATTGCATACAGATTCTATATCAGTTTTGTTGCCGCAAAAATTGCCACTGCCAACGACATGAACTCAGTTCCATCCGAGCGCCTTTATGACGGTCAAAACTATGTACCTATGAGTAAATGGGTACTATTTGGACATCATTTTGCAGCCATTGCTGGCGCAGGTCCTCTTGTTGGTCCGGTACTTGCTGCTCAATTTGGATACATGCCTGGTTTCTTATGGATGTTAGCTGGTGCAATCTTCGCAGGTGCTGTACATGACATGATATTACTTTTTGCTTCCACACGCTCCGATGGAAAATCATTGGCAGAAATAGCTCGAATTGAAATCAACAAAGTGAGTGGTTTTACATCCTCATTTGCAATACTTCTCATTCTCATCATAGCCATGGCCGGTCTTGGGTTGGTGGTGGTCAATGCGCTGTCCGAAAGTTCATGGGGTACCTTTACTATCGCCACCACCATACCTATTGCATTATTGATGGGTGTATGGATGTTTAAGTTTAGAAAAGGAAAAACTACTGAAGCAACTATAATCGGTGTTGTTTTACTTACACTGTCTGTAATTTTTGGAAGATATATCCCAAATTCTCCTCTAGCAAATTGGTTCACACTAGAACACAATACACTTACATATTCACTTATCATTTATGGTTTTGCAGCCTCGGTATTACCAGTATGGCTATTGTTATCACCGAGAGACTATTTAAGTTCCATCATGAAAATAGTCGTTATTGGAATGCTAGCAATAGGTGTAATTGTAGTTGGACCTGAATTAAAAATGCCTGCATTTACATCATTTATTCATGGTGGTGGTCCCATCATACCTGGCACATTGTTCCCTTACCTATTTATCACCATTGCTTGCGGAGCCATTTCTGGTTTTCACGCGTTGGTAAGTTCGGGCACAACACCAAAAATGATAATGCGTGAGTCACACATCAAAACTATAGCTGCTGGATCTATGCTGGTAGAAGCTTTAGTAAGTATATTAGCTTTAATTGCAGCCAGCAGTTTATTACCGATGGATTACTTTGCTATCAACGTACCTGCAGAAAAGTTTCAAGCAATTTTACCGCAACTGCAAAGTATGGGTTTTACTGAAAGTAATTTAAATCAACTATCAACACAAGTTGGTGAAAAAATTGCTGGACGAACAGGTGGCGCAGTCTCGCTAGGCGTAGGAATGGCTCAGATTTTCTCTGCAATACCTGGTTTAAATGGCTTGATGTCCTACTGGTATCATTTTGCCATCATGTTCGAAGCATTATTTATTCTCACTACTATTGATGCTGGAACTAGAATTGGACGTTTCGTTCTTCAGGAACTACTAGGGAAGGTGTACGAACCATTTGGTCGAACCAATTGGATTCCTGGAAATATTTTTGCAAGTGCCATTATCGTTTGCAGCTGGGGATACTTTATATTATCAGGTAGTGTTACTACTATTTGGCCTATGTTTGGCGCTGCAAATCAGCTATTGGCTTCGATAGCTCTAGCAGTTGGAACAAGTTATATAATTAACCGTGGAAAAATTAAATATGCTTGGATAACCATCATTCCATTTCTATTTGTGGGAATTACCACAATATACGCTGCATTTTTAAATATTACCAATATATATATCCCTCAGCTTACTTCCCAAGATTCAATACTAAAGGGCAGTATCAATTTATTCTTATCTATAACTATTCTGCTGTGTGCAGTAGTTATATTCTATAACTGCATACCTAGATGGGTAAAGGAGTTGAAAAAAGAAAAAAATGAATGAAAATTATCCTTTTTTGAATCTTTAATATAAAAAAAGAGTCTGAAAACAGATTCAGACTCAATAAATTATATTATTAATTTACGCTTCTCCTCCACCAAAAGACATAGGAACAGGCGGTAGAAATGGATTATCGGCTAGTTTTATCTTTCCATTCTGTTGCTCGTACTTTCCAATATTTTCTTGAAGAGCAAATAGTAAACGTTTGGCATGCTCGGGAGTAAGAATGATACGACTCTTCACGTTCGCTTTGGGTGTTCCTGGCATAATTCTTATAAAATCTACTACAAATTCTGAACTAGAGTGTGAAATTACAGCTAGGTTAGAATAAATACCTTCAGCTATTTCTTCTGAAAGTTCGATGTTCAATTGTCCGTCTTGTGGTTCCATAAGGGAAATTATAAAGTATTAAAAGTTTATTTTAGCAAAGGTAACAGAATTTTAGGAAGAATAGGAATAGAATTCATAACAAACACAAAGAAACTCCCCGATAATCTTCAAGACTATCGGGGAGTTTCCTATGTGCGGCTGAAGGGACTCGAACCCCCACGCCTCTCGGCACCAGATCCTAAGTCTGGCGCGGCTACCAATTACGCCACAGCCGCATGCTGTGTAATTCGGGTGCAAAGATACTGCTTTTTTTTATATTATCAAATAAAAATTACATTTTAATAGACATACTGATATAATTAATCGTTTTCAAGAATTTTTAGTAATCCGTATTGCAATACAAATTAGAATTATTGCCTTATGGTCTTTTCTACTCGAATTGATGGATCAATAAACACACTTTCAATTAATGAGTGGTGAGATGTGCGAATTGGATTAATATCAATACCACCACGTCTAGTATACATAGCAGCAACCATTAACTTGGAAGGTTGAAATATTGAATATAAGCGCTGATATATCATCTCGACAACCTCCTCATGAAAGTGATTTTCCTTTCGAAACGAAATCAAATAGCTTAATACAGATGCAAGATTAATCTTATATTTACATTGGATAAAAACAAATAAATCGCCCCAGTCGGGCTGATTCGTTACTCTACAATTGGATCGTAACACATCTGTATGAAAACAGGTCACATGTTCTTGAGATGAGACTTCACCATTAAGCAAAGCTGGACTTTCATTGAAATGTTCAAAATTCATATTCATCACCACTTCAAGCCCTACTAGCTGAATTAAATCTAAATATGTATGATTTGAAAACGGAGCAAGCACTTTTGAAGTTGCTGATAAAATTGAAAGAGTAACTTCCGTCTCCAACAAAGTTTCTAAATCTTGTTTTATTATCTTAGACAAACGTTCCTCTGTGCTTTCAACATCGGTTCCAAAACATTCCATATTGAATGAATTCAGATAGAGTTTTAAAGATTTTGATTCAACGATATACTTACTCTGTGCCGAATAACTTATTTTTAGAACTCTGCAAATAGGCAAACCATTATTCAACATATATGAAAATTCATAACAATTCCACACATCAAAACCTACAAATGGTAAGGAATCATCATGCAATTGATATTTGATCCGATTTTCAGAACGAGGAATTCGAAACAAAATTGAGGAATCGTATTTTGATGCAACCTGAGTATTTTTACCCAAAACTGTGTCGTTGATATTGAAATCCAACATAATATATTATTTAGTATTGATATCACATTTTTGTTTTAACCATTCCTGCTCACTTACTGTGAGAAAAGGAGATAAACTGGAAAACACTTTTTCATGATAGCTTTCCAACCAATTGATATCCTCATTTGAAAGCATTTCCCATTGAATTAAACCTTGTTCGATTGGAAAGAGTGTCAATGTCTCAAATTTCAAAAAATTGGCAAACTCAGTTTGAATAGAAGGAACAACCAACATCAAGTTTTCAGTGCGAATACCATACTCACCTTCACGATACACACCTGGTTCGTTGGATAATATCATTCCAACTTCCAAAACTGTTGGATTTTCGTCAGCTCTTATACCTTGTGGCCCTTCATGCACACAAAGAAAATGTCCAACTCCATGTCCTGTACCGTGTCCATAATTAATACCAGCATTCCAGAGTTCTTTTCTTGCTAATACATCCAACTGATGCCCTTTTGTACCATGTGGAAATTGGATTGAATCAAGTGCAATAAGTCCTTTAAGTACTAGAGTAAAATCCATTTTCTGCTGTAGACTAGGTATTCCAAATGATATAGTACGAGTAATATCAGTAGTGCCATCCAAATACTGACCTCCCGAATCTAGCAAAAACAGATTTCCTTCTCTTAGAATTGAGTTTGTATGTGGCTTAGCACTATAGTGACCTATGGCTCCATGAGAAGCATAAGCTGCAATAGTGCCGAAACTTTCACCTTGAAAAAGATCTTGTTTAGCCCTAAAGTCTTTTAAAATTTCTGCCACTGACATCTCTGTTAAATTCAAACTTTTATCGTTTTCATCTAAAAATTTAAAGAAACGAGTCAATGCTACACCATCTCGAATCATTGCTGCACGAAATCCCGCAATCTCTATTTCATTCTTTATTGCTTTCAATTTCGAAACCGGTGAAGCTACTTTAACCAATGAACATGTTGGTGGTAAATAATTTATTAAACTTTGATTCTGCTTTGATGGATCTACCATAACCACACTTCCAGACTTAATGCTAGAAACATACAGTGAAACATTTTGATAATCTACAACTTTTACTTTCCAACTGTCAAAATACTGCATCATTTGTGGTGTAATTTTACGAATATCGACAAACAACACCACCTCGTCCCTTTTAACAATCACATAACTTACAAATACAGGATTGTAACTAACATCACTGCCTCTAGCATTCAGCAACCAGGCAATATCATCCAGTGCAGTTATTAGTAAAATATCACAGTCTTTGGTATCCATAAATTCTTTTACTAAAAGAATTTTATCTGAGACCGACTTCCCGGCATGGATTTCACTCAAAGAAAACACTGGATCCAATGGCATCAATGGCCTATCCAGCCACAATTCTGAAATCAAATCTACATCTATAAGCTTTATATCTACGGTATTTAACTTAAAAAGTAATTCATCATATGCATCTAAGGAAAATTGCAAAGAATCAATTCCGATCATTTGATTTGGCTGGATATGATTAACAATCCATGTTGATATTGATGGCGTATCAATCAGACCCTGCTTCATCAATTGAATGGATGTACCTTTGATCTGTTCTTCGGCTTGAATAAAATACCTAGAATCGGTCCACAGTAACACTTCTGAATCTGTAACTACTATGGTACCGGCAGATCCATCAAATCCGGATATCCATTCTCTGCATTTCCAAAAATCAGCCACATATTCACTTGCATGCGGATCAGTACTCGGTATTATATATGCAGATAAATTTTTGAGCTGCATTAATTTTTTAAGTCTATCAATTCTTTCTTCAATCACATTCATATTCAATTAGTATTTATTATTGACAAAGATAAACATTTTAGAAATAACAAACTGACACATACAAACTCAATATACAATGCAAAAGACACGAATCTTTTGCTAGCTGTAACAAAAATTTGTATCTTTGTAAGTTCCCAAATTTAAGTACATTGAGCAGCAATCCCAACATACACCCAATTAATTCTGATGAAAGAATCGATGTCATTGGAGCTAGAGTACATAATTTAAAAAATATTGATATTTCCATTCCTCGAAATTCACTAACTGTAATCACAGGACTTAGCGGTAGCGGAAAATCTTCATTGGCATTTGATACAATTTTTGCAGAAGGTCAACGAAGATATATAGAAACATTTTCTGCATATGCACGTAGTTTTTTGGGAAATTTGGAACGACCCGATGTTGATAAAATTACTGGATTGAGTCCTGTAATTTCTATTGATCAAAAGACCACCAACAAAAACCCTCGATCCACCGTAGGTACTACCACTGAAATCTATGATTTTTTAAGATTACTTTATGCACGTGCAGGTGTAGCTTATTCATACCTTACTGACGAAGTAATGGTAAAGTATTCTGAGGATCAAATTGTTGACTTAATACTAAAGGAATACGAGGGGAAAAAAACATACTTACTAGCACCATTGGTAAGAGGACGCAAGGGACATTACAAAGAACTTTTCGAACAGGTAAGAAAAAAAGGATACTTGCATGTACGTATTGATGGCGAAATACGAGAAGCCACACACGGATTGAAAGTGGACAGGTATAAGAACCACGATATAGAAGTGGTTGTTGATCGCTTATTGATATCGGATAAAGACCGTAAACGCCTGAAAGAATCGATGCAAAAAGCAATGCAACAAGGAAATGGCATTGTTATGTTACTTGAAAAAGATGAAGATTCTATTCGATATTTCAGCAAATCACTCATGTGTCCCACAAGTGGGATTTCTTACAACGAACCAGCACCACATAATTTTTCTTTCAATTCTCCTCATGGTGCTTGTCCATGCTGCAAAGGACTGGGATTTGTAAATAAAATTGACATGGAAAAAATAGTACCCAACAAGACATTGAGTATATCTGAGGGGGGTATTGTTCCACTTGGTAAGCTAAAAAGCACTACCATATTTTGGCAAATAGAAGCTATACTTGAAAAATCAGGATTATCGCTGAAATCGGCAATAAATGACATTCCTGACGAAGTAATGGATGAAATAATGAATGGCACTGACGAGCGATTACAAATCAAAAACATTGCTATTGGCACCAACTATTTTTTAAGTTATGATGGCATTTTGAAGTATATCGAGATGCAATCAGAATCAGGAGCTTCGGCAACTGAGCAAAAATGGGCAAATCAATACTCAAAAACGATCTTATGCAGCGAATGTAATGGGATGAAACTAAAACGTGAATCACTTCAATTTAGAATTCACGACAAAAACATTGCTGAATTATCAGCTATGGATATCACCGAATTATCGGACTGGCTGAACAATTTAAATCAATTTCTGACAGATAGACAAAAAACGATAGCAGTAGAAATTCTCAAAGAAATCAGAACAAGATTGCAATTTCTTCTTGATGTTGGATTAAATTACCTATCACTCAATCGGAGTTCACACTCACTCTCAGGAGGTGAAAGTCAACGAATACGACTAGCCACTCAAATAGGTTCTCAACTTGTAAATGTCCTTTATATACTAGATGAGCCAAGTATTGGTCTTCATCAACGTGACAACATACGCTTAATCAACTCTTTGAAACAACTTCGAGACAGCGGAAATACTGTAATTGTAGTTGAACACGATAAAGATATGATGCTCGCTGCTGATTACATCATTGACATGGGACCACATGCAGGCATACACGGTGGCGAAATAGTATTTTGCGGAAATCCTAAGCAAATGATGAATTCTGATACACTCACATCATCTTATTTAAAAGGCACAAAGGAAATTGAGATTCCTCGAAAACACAGATCAGGAAATGGAAAATTCATTTCTATTAAAGGAGCTAAAGGCAATAATCTAAAAAACATTGATGTAGATTTTCCATTAGGTAAAATGATATGCATTTCGGGTGTTTCAGGTAGCGGAAAATCAACATTGATCAACGAAACACTTCAACCTATATTGAGTCAAAAATTTTATCGCTCTCTTCAAGATCCATTAGCATATGAATCATGCAGTGGACTTGAATTCATAGACAAAGTTGTAGAAGTAGACCAATCACCTATCGGACGAACACCACGATCCAATCCTGCTACTTATACCGGAGTCTTTTCAGATATACGTAACCTGTTTATCACTTTGCCAGATGCAAAAATCAGAGGCTATAAAGCTGGAAGATTCTCTTTTAACACAGCTGGTGGTCGCTGTGAAAATTGCGGTGGAAACGGATACAAAACAATTGAAATGAATTTTCTTCCTGATGTATACGTCCCTTGTGAAACCTGTAAAGGAAAACGTTACAACAAAGAGACACTTGAAGTTAAATTTAAAGGAAAATCCATTGCAGACGTTTTAGACTTAACAATCAATCAGGCTGTTGATTTTTTTGAAAACCAACCGTCAATACTCAACAAAATCAAAACTTTACAAGAAGTAGGATTGGGTTACATCAAACTTGGACAATCCAGCACCACTCTTTCTGGTGGTGAAAGTCAACGCGTGAAGCTTGCCACTGAATTATCCAAACGTGACACAGGCAAAACATTATACATTTTAGATGAACCTACTACAGGACTCCATTTTGAGGATATCAATGTATTATTAGGCGTACTTAATAAACTTGCTGACAAAGGTAACACTGTAATTATTATCGAACACAACATGGATGTAATTAAAGTAGCTGATCACATCATCGATATTGGACCTGAAGGTGGAATGGGTGGCGGACAGATTATTTGCTCTGGAGCGCCCGAGGAAGTAGCTCTACATCCTTCAAGTGAAACAGCCAAGTTTCTAAAATCAGAATTAAACATCTGAAAAAAGCAACTAATATACATTTTTAAAAATCCTAAGATAAAACTTATGACTAATAAAAATGAATATTACAAACTCAAACAAACACTCTATCAATAATTGCCACATTAATCTACCAAAATAAGTAATACTTGATATTTTCTCATGATGCCAAGTAAAAATTCAGTTTAAATGACAGAAGCTATTCAATATATAATTCAATTTCTATTAGGCGATAATGTATCAGTAGAACTATCAAATCACATTGGCTATACATCCAATCAAGATGAATTTGCCAATTATAAAATAATTATTACACCCTCAGAGTTTTTTGATAATAAAATATACGGCACTAAAGAATCCATTCCTAAGCTTCCGCTACAACTCTGGGAAGATACACCCATACTATTTGGAAGTCCTTCAACTGAAATGATAGATGGTATACTGCACATTCATGCTGACATTATAGCAAGCACCTACTTCATGATTTCACGATATGAGGAAATAGTAAAACGGGATTGTAGAGATATACATGGTCGTTTTCCAGGTAAGGAATCAATATCGTATAAAGCAGGTTTAATAGACACCCCATTGGTAGAAGAATACGGTAAACTCTTAAGATTCTATTTAAGAAATCTCAATTTTGATATTCAAGAACCACCAAAAATTATAAAAAAAATTTATCTCACACACGATCTTGATCAATTAGCGCATTACAGAAGTATCAGAGGAATGGTAGGAGGTTTAATAAGAGGTATCAGCAGACCCAAAGAAGGCAACAAAGCAATAAAAAGTTTCTTTAGGGGTCTCAAATTTGATCCTTGGTATACTTATCCATGGCTGTATTCACAAGACAATTCACTCAAGAGAATTCTAGGAAACAAACGCTGCGAACCAATTATTTTCATTCGTTCGGGAGGTGGAATTCGCAAAGAAGATGCACCTATTTTATTGACTCACACACGGGATTTCAAAACCCTGATGAAACTTTCAAGACTTAAACGAATTAGTTTTGGTCTTCATTCTAGTTATGAAGCAGGAATCTCTCCTAATTTAATAGATTCAGAAAGAAAAGCTCTAAATAGAATCACAAGAAAGAAAATTGTGTATAATCGAAATCACTATTTAACATCTAGAGAACCAGAAGACATGGAAATGCTCATTAAATCTGGCATAACAGATGATTTTTCAATGAGCTATGCCGATATATCAGGTTTCAGATTAGGCACCTGCAAAGCAGTGAAATGGATTAATCCTACGACTAAAAGCTTAACTTCATTGACACTTCATCCATTAACAATTATGGATATTAGTCTCAACGACAAAAGATACATGTATCTTAATGCCTTTGACGCTTATGCATATTGTACTAGATTAATAGATATGGTAGAGCAATGGAATGGTGAACTAGTTTTGCTTTGGCACAATACTTCTGTAGAAAAAACGCCCAACTCTTATCACAGAAAACTATATGAAAATTTGATCAACCACCTGAAATCTAAATAAACCCTAATCAATCATCAGAAGTTTTGAAAAAACGCACGAATAATTCCATAAGGGTAAACCTCGCTCTAAATTAGTCCAAGGGTAATGAAAAAGCCTTGAAAACTAATTATACCAATTGAACATATAAAATGACCCAATGTCATTTTTATGTCTAAAGTTGTTAATGCGTAATTTGAGTTATAAAAGTTGATTGAATCTTAATTTGACAAAAAAATAAAACACGAAATCACAACCAAATTTTCAAAACATCAAACATTGGCATTGATATAGTATTATTTTATTAAAATTCCTAACACTTGTTCTCTATGACTAAAAGGGCTATAGTATGCGTTTCAAATGATTTGTCTACAGATCAAAGAGTACACAAAACATGCCTTACGCTTCAAAAATGCGGTTATACAGTCACTGAAATTGGAAGATTGCTCCCCAATAGTATTGATTTAGAGAGACCTTACAGCACATTACGTAAAAAATTGATTTTCAACTGCGGACCATTGTTTTACGCAGAACTTAATATAAGATTCTTTTTTTACCTTCTATTCAAAAAGGTTGACCTAATTTTCGCCAATGATTTGGACACCTTACTTGCATGCTACCTTGCTTCAAAACTCAGAAACAATCGACTGATTTATGATAGCCATGAATACTTCACCGAAACACCTGAATTGGTTTCACGACCAAACATTCAAAAAGTTTGGAAATCAATTGAATATTTAATTTTACCTCATTTGACAAATATTATTACCGTAAATGAATCAATTGCAAAAATATATTCGAGCAATTATGATATAGATGTAAAAGTAGTTAGAAACATACCACTATACAAACAAGCTCAAACCAAGAAATCTCTAGAGCTAAATAATGTATCTCAATATAAGAATATAATAATTTATCAAGGTGCTCTAAACAAGGGAAGATGCCTTGAAAACGTATTAATTGCAATGACAATGGTAGCTGATGGGCACTTAATTATCATTGGGGATGGAGATTTAACCATAGATTTAAAAAAACTTTCTTATGAATTAAATATTACTGACAGGGTTAGTTTTATCGGAAAAATTGATGGTACAACGCTCCATCAATACACTCGACTAGCTAAAATTGGAATTTGTTTGTTGGAAAACAATGGATTGAATTATTATTACTCTCTTCCAAATAGAATTTTTGATTATCTTTATGCAGGTGTACCTGTTCTTGCAAGTAGTTTTCCTGAAATCAAAAATATAGTTGAACAGTTCAAGACAGGAGTATTAATCAAAAATAATAGTCCAGAATTAATTGCACAACACATCAACCAGTTGCTGAATGATGGATTTGACACTAGTCATTTTCAATCAATATATACCACACTCAGCTGGGAAAATGAAGAAAAAGTATTAATGGAAATAATTCAAAAATCCGAGCAAAAATGATTTCCATACTAATACCTACCTATAACTATGATGTCACTAAACTGGTGACTGACCTGCATAAACAAGCATTAAAGGTTTTCGAGGACTTTGAAATTATTGTGATGGAAGATGGTAAAACACCAACAACCTCCATCAACTCCTATATCGGAAAGTTGTCTAACTGTCAGCATATTGTTTTGGATCAAAACATAGGTAGATCAGCAATCAGGAATAAATTGGCCGATTTTGCCCGATACAAGCATTTACTCTTTATGGATTGCGATGCGGAGATATGCAGCAATAACTTTATTCGGAATTACCTAGATTTCTGCAAAGAAGAATGTGTAGTAATAGGCGGAACAGCATACGATCCTGCCGAGTCAAATCCCAATTACAGTTTAAGATTAAAGTACGGAAGAGAAAGAGAAGCAATCAATGCTCATGAAAGAAGTAAAGATAGCCGAATACAAAATTTTGCTACATTTAACTTTCTTATTTCAAAGTCCCTATTTAAAAAAGTAGAATTTGATGAAACAATAAAAGGTTATGGGCACGAGGACACATTGTTTGGCAATCAATTACATGCTATAAATATTCAATTCATACATATTGACAATCCTCTGATTCACAAAGGGCTCGACCCGAATAATATCTTTATAAAAAAAACTGAAGAGGCATCCATCAATTTACTTAAGCTTTATCAAACCGGTAAATACCCATTTTTAGCTAATGAATCCAAGCTTTTGAGTACTTATTTGAGATTAAAGAAGCTAAGAATGACTACCTTAATTGCCATACTACTATCCCTTTTCGAACGACAAATTACCAGCCAACTGTGCTCAACTGAACCCTCACTGAGGTTATATGATTTATACAAGTTGATGATACTTTGTAAAATGTCAGCAAAATAATGACAAGATGACAGAAGCACTCCTACGATTTTTTTAAACAAAAAACAAAAACAGCCAAATATGTCAGATTTCGGCTTTTGGCATAAAATTAGTAAAACAAGTACCGATTACAAGTTATAAACGCGTTTACTTATCAATCTAAATCAAATTAAATTATAATTTAAAAACTAAAAAAATGAATATCAAACCATTAGCAGACAGAGTATTGGTAAAACCAGCACCTGCAGAAGAAAAGACAATTAGTGGAATTATCATTCCTGATTCAGCAAAAGAAAAACCGTTAAAAGGAGAAGTTGTAGCCGTAGGAAAAGGCACTAAAGATGAAGAAATGGTAGTAACTGTTGGTAACAATGTCCTATATGGAAAATATGCTGGAACAGAGCTTGAGTGGGAAGGTGAAAAATACCTTATCATGAAACAATCTGACATCTTAGCAATCATTTAATTTTGACTCCTCATTTCCGTAATTTTCGAAAAAGAGAGGCATAAAAAACATTATAATTAGGTATTAAATAAACAAATAATAATTTAAAACACGCATACCCTGGCGTTTCCCTATTGGGAATAAGGGATAAGAATTATGTCAAAAGAAATTGTATTCAATCTTGATGCTCGTGACCAATTAAAAAAGGGAGTTGACGAGTTAGCCAATGCAGTGAAAGTAACTCTTGGGCCTAAAGGAAGAAATGTCATTATTGAAAAAAAGTTTGGAGCACCTCATATCACAAAAGATGGCGTAACTGTAGCTAAAGAAATTGAACTTGAAGATGCAGCTCAAAACATAGGAGCTCAATTAGTAAAAGAAGTTGCTTCTAAAACTGGTGATGATGCAGGTGATGGTACTACTACAGCAACTGTCCTTGCACAATCTATTATTGGAGTTGGGATGAAGAATGTGGCTGCGGGAGCAAATCCAATGGATTTGAAAAGAGGTATTGATAAAGCTGTGGCACAAGTTGTTAAGCAAATTGCTACTCAAGCAAAAACAGTAGGTGACGATTATGATAAAATTGAACAAGTTGCATCTATTTCGGCTAACAACGACGCTGTAATTGGAAAACTCATCGCTGATGCCATGCGAAAAGTATCAAAAGACGGTGTCATAACAATCGAAGAGGCAAAAGGTACAGACACTAACATTGAAGTTGTAGAAGGTATGCAATTTGATCGTGGATACATTTCTGCATATTTCGTAACGAATACCGAAAAAATGGAAGTTGAAATGGAAAAACCATTTATACTTATCCATGACAAAAAAATCTCTAACCTTAAGGAATTACTTCCAATTCTAGAACCAGCGGTTCAATCAGGTCGTCCTTTGCTTATCATTGCCGAAGATGTGGATAGTGATGCATTGACTACATTGGTGGTAAACCGCCTACGTGCACAACTAAAAATTTGCGCTGTGAAAGCACCAGGTTTCGGCGATCGTCGCAAGGAAATGTTGGAAGATATAGCAATACTTACTGGAGGAGTGGTTATTTCAGAAGAAAAAGGTATTAAACTTGAAAATGCTACATTAGATATGTTGGGTACGGCCGATAAAGTTACTGTCAACAAAGACAACACAGTGATTGTAAACGGTGCTGGTTCAAAAGATGGAATTGCATCGCGAGTTGGGCAAATTAAATCTCAAATAGCTAGTACAACATCAGACTATGACCGTGAAAAACTACAAGAACGTCTTGCTAAACTTGCTGGTGGTGTAGCAGTACTATATGTAGGTGCTGCCTCAGAAGTGGAAATGAAAGAAAAAAAGGACCGCGTAGATGATGCACTTTGTGCTACTCGAGCTGCGATTGAAGAAGGAATAGTTCCTGGTGGAGGTGTAACATACATTCGTGCTATTGATTCTCTTGAGAATTTAAAAGGTGAAAACGATGATGAAACTACAGGTATCGAAATCATCAAACGCGCTATTGAAGAACCATTACGCCAAATCGTAGCTAATGCTGGAAAAGAAGGGGCAGTTGTAGTGCAAAAAGTACGCGAAGGGAAAGAAGATTTTGGTTATAATGCACGCTCAGATAAATATGAAAATTTCTTTGCAGCAGGTGTAGTTGACCCTGCAAAAGTAACACGTGTAGCACTTGAAAATGCAGCATCAATAGCTGGAATGTTCCTTACTACAGAATGTGTAATTACTGAGAAAAAAGAAGACAATCCTGCTCCTCAAATGCCAATGGGCGGTGGAATGGGCGGAATGATGTAATAACATCATTTGTATATAAACAAATTATAATTCCGAACTGCATGTATTGCTGTTCGGAATTATTTTTTTTACCATGCCATCACTTCATCAAAAAGAACAGTTGAAACACCATCATTTCCCTCCATCTTTGTTGTAGTGCAAGGATATGGTTTCTTTATTTTGAGTTTCAAATACCTTACCATCATAGATGGGAACACGAGATTAGGACGAATAATTTCCCAATTATTTGAACCTGGAAGTGACACAAATGTATCAGATATCAAAACATAATTTGACCCATCAAGTGATCCAAACAATTGCAATCTTGTAGGGACAATTGCACATATCGAAGGAGCATTCAACATCCCTATCGACAAGTGATGAATTAATTGTGACTTTTCCAAATCAAAAATAACTTCTCCATCATCCCCTTTTGTAATTTCAACCCAATTTGTCAAAATTCCAGTTGTACCAAATATTCCATCTGTTAAACCCACCCTCTGAGCAGCTTGAGTTACATTTGTAGATAATGTTTTAATACAATTTAAACCTGTTAATTTACTACCCACAAATCGCTTTGTCAAGGCACTTCCTATCATCCTCCCATTATGAAAAGCCACTGCTGTAAGCTTAACTGAATCATGGATTACTATAGGCTTTGTATATAAGGAATCATTCATTGTGGGAACCTTAGCTGTTTTAGTATATCTAATCTGCACATTAGGATAATCACAAGCCAGCTGTACGACACAATTTCTATCATTACTTATCGATGAAGAAAATTGGACATTATAAAAATCAAACGAGGGTTGAATACCTATTTTTTCATACCTACTATACAGCATTATCATGTTGGATTTAAATCTATTCCAATCTTTGTTCGAGACAGTAGTCCAAAGCACTTCGGACATTGCTGCGGCTCTAGGATATACCATTCTTTCTACAATCTGAAAAGTTGGCATATATTCTGTCCATACATTTGCCTGTGCCCCGATTATATATTTGCGTTCATCTATTGATAACTCTGAAGGAATTGGTTCATAGTCATAAACCATCTTCAAAGGCAAAAAACCTCCAATGGCAGTAGATTGTAGTTTAGGTGAGGTTGTTGGATCTGCTTGATATTTGTCAAAATAGCAATTTGACATTGGAGTCATAATAACATTATGTTTTGCTTTTGCTGCATCTATTCCTGGTTTTATCCCTCTCCAAGACATTATTACCGCATTCGATGGTATTTCCCCATCAAGAATTTCATCCCACCCTATTATTTGACGATCATATTTATGTAGAAAATTTCCAATTCTACGAATAAAGTAGCTTTGAAGTTCTTTTTCATTTTTTAATTTATTATTCTGAATCCGTTCTTGACAATCCGGACACAGCCTCCATCTATCCTTATGACACTCGTCACCACCAATATGAATATACTTACTTGGAAAAATTTCAATAACTTCGGTCAGTACACCCTCTAAAAATCTAAAGACATCTTCTCTTGTACAAAAAACATCTTTATAAACACCCCAATTTGTTGCTACATTTATCTTCGAACTTTGATTGCACGACAAAAAAGGATACGCTGCAATTGCAGCCTGAGCATGTCCAGGCATTTCAATTTCTGGTATTATAATAATAAATTTACTTTTAGCATATTCAACAATTTCTTTAGCTTCTTGCTGCGTATAAAAACCTCCATATGCTTTTTTATCAAATTTTTGAGGGTATCTATCGTAGTAATGCCCCACCAGTGTTTGCTCCCGAAATCCTCCAACTTTTGTTAATTTTGGGAATTTTTTGATTTCAATTCTCCATCCCTGATCATCCGTCAAATGCCAATGAAGCACATTATATTTATGCATGGCCATTGCATCTATATATTTTTTTATAGATTGAACAGGGAATAAATGCCTGGAAACATCCAAATGCAGACCTCTATATGAAAAACGTGGTTTATCCTTAATTGATACACAATTAACACTCCATTTCTTTTGCTTTTCTTCTTTATTACTATAAATCGTGACAGGCATCAATTGATACAATGTTTGTAATGCATTGAACGCTCCGTGTGTAGAATTGGAAGTAATTACAATTTTCCTCTTACTTACACATAATTCATAGGCTTCCTCATTAGAGTCAGCAATATTTTTGAGAGAAAAAACTATTGCGTTATTTACTAAAGCAGTATCCAACTTTTCTTTTCTTATTTCCAAAAAAATACCAGAAGAACGAGCGAATTGATCTCTAAACTGTTTACATATTGCGTTCAACTCTGTATTAAAAGAGGAGCAATAGATAACAGTCAATGGATTGAGTATAAATTCACCTGATTTGGGTTCTATTTTTTCTGGATATGGAACAATACTGTATATAGTTTGAATAGCAAAACTTTTAATTAAACTTCCACTTAAAATTATTACAATTAAAAACAACTTTATTACTATGCGTCTCACGTTGATTTCAAATTAGTTATACAAAATTCTTATTAATACAAATATAAGCTTTTATCATTAAAACCATTTCAAATAAGAATCAGAAAGATTATAAAGAACTAAAATTTATAAGATATATAAAAAATCATAAAAGCTACGAAATACAAAAAGATATTCGTTATCTTAGAGTTCAATTTTTTAGGCAAACAATAATAGAATTAAAATGAATCTTGTTGAATTACAACGTATTCTTTTTCTTGACATAGAAACAGTTCCTTTAACTGAATCACTTAGTCAATTACCACCTGAATTAGTTCATTTTTGGGAGGAAAAATTTGACATAATCAAAAAAAAGATGCCCGACAAATTCGAAACAAATGACAATGCTGAAAAAGCATATAGTAGCAATGCAGGGATATATGCTGAATTTGGCAAAATAATTTGTATTTCTGTTGGATTTATCTTATTCAAAAACAATGAAATGCATTTTAGAACAAAATCGTTCAAAGGAAATGATGAAAAATTGATTTTAAAAGATTTTGCTGAATTATTAGATAAATTCTGTACCTCAAAAGAACACACACTATGTGGACACAACATTAAAGAATTTGACATTCCTTACATATGTAGAAGATCCTTGATACATGAAATAACATTACCTAGCATTCTAAATATTTCTTCTAAAAAGCCTTGGGAAATAACATTTATAGACACCTTGGAACTATGGAAATTTGGCGATTTTAAAAGTTTTACGTCTTTAAAACTTCTATGTGCTGTTTTTGGCATACCAACTCCTAAGGACGACATCGATGGAAGTCAGGTAGCATCAGTCTATTACAAAGAAAAAAATATTGATCGAATAGCAACTTACTGCCAAAAGGATGTAATAGCAACAGCCCAGGTTTTCCTGAAAATGAAATCACTTCCACTAATCAATCAACAAAACATTGAGTATATTTAATAAAATGCAAACAAAACGAAAACCACATTTCTGGATACTTTTGTTTCCTATTTTATTATTTTACTCATGTATAAAAGTAAAACAGGATAAGCAAATTACACGAGGGGATTTGCCATCGATACTAAAAAGTGATACTTTAAAAATTGGAACTTTATACGGTAGTACATCATACTTCAATTTCAAAGATGATATTATGGGGTATGATTATGAATTGGCTATTTCATTAGCTAAACATCTTAAACTTAAGTTAAAAACAATAATTGCTAAAAATGAGAATGAACTATTACAACTTTTAAATCAGGGAGCTATAGACCTTGCAGCTTATAATTTTACTGAAACAAATGAACTTAAAAAAGCATATACTTTTGTTCTATCTCAAAGTGATTCGTACATTGTATTGGTACAGCAGGTTGGGTCCAAACGAATAAGCAATATCGAAGAACTTTCAGGGAAAACAATACATGTAAAAAAAAATAGTATATTCCATCAAAGAGCCAAAATGTTGAATGATGAAATCGGAAGAAAATTCAAAATTAACTTTGCTCCTGATAGCACAACCAATGAGGACTTGATAGATATGGTAGGCTATAAAAAAATTGAATATACTCTCACTTATAGAAAAACAGGTTTATTGTACAAAAATTTCCATAAAAATTTAGATTGTCATCTTCAACTTGGATTCAACCAACATAATGGATGGTTAATACGCAACAACTGTCCGATATTAAAAAGCACAATAAACGAATGGGAAAATAGTATTAAAACAATTAAATCAAGACTAAACTCGAAATATTGGAATAATAGTCCATACTTTTCGATGCGTAAGATATGGATACCATTAGGCGCAATTTCACCATACGATGCATTATTTAAAAAATACGCGGAATTAATCAATTGGGACTGGCGATTACTAGCATCCATAGCATATCAAGAATCTCGATTCGACAAAGATGAAATTTCATGGGCAGGAGCAGCAGGTATCATGCAGTTAATGCCTAAAACAGCGGCAAACTTTGGCCTTGATAAGCAAACTGTATTTGTTCCAGAAATGAATATTGAAGCAGGGGTTCAATACATTAAAAGTTTAAATTTACTCTTTAGAAAAATCACTGATAAAGAAGAACGCATTAAGTTCATACTAGCAAGCTATAATTCAGGTCCATCTCACGTAATCGATGCTATTGCTCTTACCAATAAATACGGTAAAAACCCCAATATATGGGATGAAAATGTCGCATATTACTTTGAAAAAGGGAATGAACCAACATACTATAATGACCCAGTAGTAAAATATGGAAAATTCAGACCTTTAGAATCTTTAAATTATGTAATCAACACATTAGAAACTTTCGAAAGATTTAAGAATAAAACAAAGAAATAATCACAAAACAATTACGATTCAAATCTGTTTAAATAGATGACTATATTTTAAAACAGACAAAATTCAATAGAATGATGTGGCTACCTTCCAAAACAAGGAACTTCATAGAGTATATATAATTATCCTATTCAAACTAATAAATTAAAAAACAACAATAGAATTAAAAAGTCAAAAAAAAAATTTAAACCCCTATGCCGAACAGTGAGATTATTTTAATTAGTATTTCTGGAGAAGATAAACCTGGAGTAACATCATCAGTAACAGAAATTTTAGGAAACTATAATGCTACAATTCTAGATATTGGTCAGGCAGACATTCACCAAACCCTTTCACTAGGAATTCTGTTCAAAGTATCAAATGCTACAGAATCCGGTCATATTTTAAAAGAAGTTTTATTTAAATGTACAGAACTCAATTTATCAGTACGCTTTACACCCATCACCGAAGAACGATATACCAACTGGGTGAATAGAAAAGGTAAAAACAGACATATCGTTACACTTCTAGGGAAAGTGATAAGTGCTAAACATTTGTCTATTGTTACAAAATCAATTCTAGATCAAAATCTCAACATCGATTCAATCAAACGTCTAACCGGTAGATTACCATTGAATGTCAATGAAAACTCAAATGATCTTAAAGCATGTATCGAATTATCTGTTCGTGGAGATTTAAAAGACAAAACTAAACTTTCATCAGATTTTTTAAAGTATTCAAGTGAGTTAGGTATAGATATTTCATTCCAAAAAGATGATATGTATCGTCGAAACAGAAGACTTATTTGCTTTGACATGGACTCAACCTTGATAAAAACAGAGGTTATTGATGAACTTGCCGACAGAGCTGGCGTAGGTGAACAAGTAAGAGCAATCACAGAAGCAGCAATGCGTGGAGAAATTGATTTCACTGAAAGCTTTAAACAAAGAGTTGGACTACTCAAAGGGCTTGATGAAAGCGTGATGCAAGATATAGCTCAGAATCTACCTATAATGGATGGTGCTTTTCGTCTAATGTCTATTTTAAAAAAGTGTGGTTTTAAAATTGCAATACTATCCGGAGGATTTACATATTTTGGTAACCATCTGAAAAAACTCTTTGATGTTGATTATGTTTATGCTAATCAGTTGGAAATAATTGATGGAAAACTAACAGGAAAACATCTTGGAGATATTGTAGATGGAAAAAGAAAAGCCGAGTTACTTCAACTAATTGCTCAAGTGGAGAAAATTGAATTGGAACAAGTTATTGCTGTAGGTGATGGTGCAAATGATTTACCTATGCTAAACTTAGCAGGTTTGGGTATAGCGTTTCATGCTAAGCCAACAGTGAAAGAAAATGCTCAACAATCTATTTCAACCATAGGCTTGGATGGTGTTCTATACTTTTTAGGATTTAGGGACGTTCATATCGACTAAATAATAAATTAATTTTCATGATAATAAACCAAAAAATGGTTATTGTTAAACATCCAAAATTATGGAAATAATTGCCATAAAAAATTTTCTTATAATGTGGATTAATTCATGAAACATGCAATAGTAATAGGAGCAACTGGAATGGTGGGGAAGCAACTCATCATCCAGTTGTTAGATTCTACTGATTATTCTAAAATAACTTCACTTTCACGTAAGAAACTTCATATTTTCCACCACAAATTCAATGAATACATAATCGATTTTGAAGAATTGTCTAACTACACACATCTTATTAATGGAGATGTATTGTTTTCTACTCTTGGAACCACAAAAGCAAAATCCAAAACAAAAGAGACACAATTCAAAGTTGATTTTCACTACCAACTACAAATAGCTAAATTAGCTAACTCAAATGGCATACAAAGCTATGTGTTAGTTTCATCAGCAGGTGCCAACTCTTCATCTCTAAACTTTTATCTTCGAATGAAAGGTCAACTAGAAGATGAAATTAGACAACTAACTTTCACCAACATCACCATTCTCCAACCTGGTCAAATCGACGGAAAACGAAACGAATCAAGAACCATGGAAAAGCTTGCTTTATACATTATGTATGTATTAAACACCATAGGTTTATTAAAAAAGTACCGTCCCATACAAGCTTTTCAGGTTGCACAAGCTATGATACAAGGTGCAAATTTGAATGGCACTAATATCATTGCACTTAACCAAGTAATTGATTTGGCTAAATCAGGAAAAACAAGCTAGTTGAAATATAATTTTTATCAAAAAGGGATTCAACCAAATTCATTTTAGACTATTAGATTGTATTGGAATTATGCCGAATTAATCATAATAACATAAATGATTCCATAAATAAAATCCCAAAATAGTTTGTTTAGTCCTATTTCAAAACAGTCTTATACTTCTTCATCTGTTATCACCGCATCAAACTACACAATATTTATACCCAAATTATTTATTAGATTTTTTGTAAAAATAGAATTGGGAACTAATTAGATAGCGATACCGCATTTACTAATGCGCAAATTGGGTAAAACAGACTAAGCGATTTAACAAAGTATTACGAACACATCTAATTGTCAGAATCATAATTCTAATTCGTATTCTGGGAATAAATACAAACCAAGTCTTTAAGTACAAAACGTGATTTGAGAATCTACTTTCCATTCAACAGCTTCTTTTATAGATAGAACATCGTTCCAATTTTCTTTTTCTACCTTAATTTTTGAAAACACTGTAAGGATATAAACATCTAAACAATATTTTTTTAATACAAATGACATAGTAATGAATTAATGTCGTATCAAGACTGTAATAATCTCAATCTAATTTTGAGGTTGAAAATCAATAGGTCATTGACAACACTTATTTTTCTAATTACCATTCTGATTCTGTGTGTTTTGAAATTATTGCAAACCTACAGATTAGACTTTATTACAATTTTAAATGAAACGGATTTTATTTCTATTTTATATATGTTTGATTAACCAAATACTTCTAGCTTCAACAATAAGAGGTTTAGTTATAGATAGCGAAACTAACGAGCCACTCATAGGTGCAATAATTACTGCAAACGAAAATAAAAATGGTTGTGTATCGGGACTAGATGGGACTTTCAATTTCAAGAACAATAAATCAACAGCTGTTAGTATGTCAATATCTCATATTGGATACGAAACGATTCAATTGAGAATTGAAGATATCAAAATTGATAGTCCAAAACATGTACTGGAAATAAAACTTACTCCCAAAAAAAACAACCTTCATGAAATAGAGGTTATAGGCCACGCTGATAAAAGTACAGAAGTTTCAGCAAGGCTTTCTGAACGTGAAAGCCCCAACTTATTGAATGTGACAAGTGCTAACGCTATACAATTATCGCCAGATCTTGAAGTAGCTAGTGTAATCCAACGAATGTCTGGTGTGACAGTTGATCGTAGTTCGAGTAAAGGCAATGAATATGCGATTTTAAGAGGGATGGACAAACGTTACTCTTATACATTAATAAATGGTATTAAAATTCCAAGTACCGACGACAGACACAGATACATCAATTTGGATATTTTTCCATCTGACTTGGTCGATAGAATTGAAGTTTCTAAGGTACTTACCCCTAATATGGAAAGTGATGCTATAGCAGGAGCTGTCAATATTGTCATGAAAAATGCTCCTGATAAATTATTGATCAAAGCTAATATATCAAGTGGTTACAACAGTTTTTTTAACACCTATCCTTTTAAGACATTTAATTCTGATGCAATATCATTATTGTCTCCCTACGAAGCACAAGGTATAACTTACGATGCGAAACCAAATGACTTTACAAAAGCAAATTTAGACAATACTATCATAAAGTATCCTATAAATACAGTTGTGGGATTTGCAATTGGAAATCGTTTTTTTCAAAAAAGACTAGGATGGATATTAGCTCTCAACTACAACAACGGATTCAAAGGTAAAAACAGTTTAATATTCGACAGTGAACAAGTAAATAATAGCACCAATCAGTTCAATATCACAGGAATGGAGAAAAGATTGGAATATCGTCAACAAGAAAACTATGGTATTCACAACAAATTAGATTTCGACATCAATAAATACAATTCCATCAAAATATACTTGGCATATTTTGACAACAAAATAAAGCAAAACAGAATGTCTGAAACCACTTCATTCAAATATAGCTGGGTTCCAGCCACAGGATCATCCGAAGGTAGTATTGAAAATAGAAATTTTTATAACAAACAATATCTTTTCACATCAACACTGCAAGGCGACCATTCTTTTTTTTACAATCACCTGAATCTCAATTGGAGTGCTGTCTATTCCAAAGCTAACAATCAAACTCCAGATTTATCTTCTATTTCGTACAACAATGTTTACAAAGATTCAGTCAGACAAGCTCAGTATGTAGATTTTGATGGAAGCACGCGTGAATGGTTTCACAATAAAGATTTAGATAAAACATTATACACCAATATTAAATATAAAAATAATGTATTTGGTGGTCAGCTTGAAATTGCTAGTGGATACTTGTTAAGGAATAAAGACCGTGAAAGCTTTATCAATAGTTATACCTTAATTCCTGTAGGAAAAATCAACGAACGAACAGTGAAAGGAGTTGATTGGATAAACTATTCAGACATCAATTGGTCTGTCAAAAACCCAAAAGGTTCTGTAAATCAAGCTGGGACATTTAATGCCTATGAAGATGATTGGGCAATCTATGGGATGCTACAATATCAAATTAAATCAATCCGAATAATAGGTGGACTAAGGCATGAACAAGCTAAACAAGGTTACGACCTTATATTTCACAATGCATTCTTAGATAAATTCAAGCCCAATAACAATCAAAAAAAAGACAATCGCTACATATATAATTTACCTAGTATCAACATTGAATACTCATTAAAAAAGTCAAGTATTAAAGCATCATTTTACAAAGCTATTAATAAACCTGGCTTTTTGGAAATAGTTCCATTTGTTGACAACCGTGGTGAATTTACCATCGTTGGTAACGATTCTCTTAGAAATGCGATTTCCGAAAACTTTGACATCAGATATCAATACTATCCAAACCAAATTGATCAAATATTACTAGGAGGGTTTTATAAAAAAATTACTGATGCTATAGAGGAAGGTTTTAGAAAAGATAACCACGGAAATAACAATCTAACATTCCTGAACTCTAATGCTTTTGTATATGGTTTTGAAATGGATGGTGTGAAATATTTTAAAGAAATTGGGCTGAAATTCAATTACACTTGGAGCTTTTCACAAACCATTTCAAATAAAAAATACATTCAGAATGGAATTGTGAATACAGACTCAACTTACATTATTGCAGTTTCACGTCCGTTATCTGGACAATCAGAACATATTACTAACCTTTCTCTACTATACAAAGGGAGCAAAAATGGGTTGAATGCACAACTATCTCTTTCATATAATAGTGATCGTATCATAAGAGTATCGCCCGATTTAAACGCTGATAGGTGGGAAAAAGGAATTATACAACTTGATTGCTCAGCAGAAAAAAACTTCATTAATGGACTTAGTATTTTTATTAAAGTTAGAAATTTATTAAATAATCATATCGTTTGGTATGTTAAGCAACATGATGTAGTCAACGACCAATATCCATACCATGAAAATGACAAAAATACAACTTTTGTACGCAATGAATTTACAGGAAGTTCAATTCTAATTGGAGTAAGATTTAAATTATAAACCAAAAAAACCAAAAAAAAACATGAAAACAATTTCAAAAAAAATCATTCTTGGTGCATTTATATTTGCACTTTCTATCATGACTATTCAAGCCGGAACTATTACCATTGGAACTGTTGGTGGTTCAGGTGGTGTTGAAACAAAAGGAACATGGAGCAAAGGATCAACAGTCATTGTTAATGACCATGTGATTATACCAGTAGGCGAATCACTAACTATTGAAGAAGGTGTAAATGTAGAAATTGCAGATACCAGTTTAAAAATAGAATTTATTGTACTTGGTAATCTTTACTGCAAAGGAACTTCAAGTAGTCCTATTAACATCACAGTGGCTTCAACTAAAATCCCAAGCTCAGTGCCAACGACCCGTCCTTTTCCAGGATTGTGGGGTGGCATAATTTGTGATGTAACATGTAAAGAAGTATTGATGCTACATACCAAAATCAAATACTACGGAGCTGCAACAACAAACAATTCACCATCTGTACTATTAAAACTTTATAAAGCTGCTGCTGGTGAAACAGTTCCATTCTTGAATTTTAGAAATCATATAGATGGTAAATTGGTAGTTATGAATAACACTTTCTCCAACGGAGTTGATGATGGTATTTACATTGAAGGTGGTAAAGTTATTTTTGCAAACAATAAAGTTTATCAAAACGGTTCTACAGGTGGTGACGCTACTAACTTGAAAGCAGGTACAATAGCTGACTTATGTTATAATATGTATTACAGTCAAAACACCAATGCTTTTAAACTTTCTAATTCAGGAAGTCGTTCACCACAATGTGTTGCTGTGGTATATAACAATACTATTGTTAATACTGGTTGGAGAAGACCTACAGTAAAAGGAGGTAGTGTATGGTATGAAGCTGGAGTTATTGGTAAAACATACAACACATTGTTTTTAAACTGTAGATTTGGTATTAAAACAGATGGAAAAGCCGATGCGGCATCTACAGCTGATTATAACTATTACTATGGTAATACTCAAAATACAGTTAATAATTTCAACACTCCTACTTCTGGATTATTTGCTCATGGAACAAATGATACATACGGAACAACTGCAGGAGCTAATGACCCATTACTTGTTAACTATCCTTTGAATACCGATACTTTGAATTCTAAACTTGACCCAACATGGGATTTTCATCCTAAGGCTGGTTCACCACTTATTGGCAAAGGAACAACAGCAATTACTCGTAATTTCGGAACTGCTGGTTCTGGTATCACTATACAAGGTGTAGAATATCTTTCTCCAGCTCCGTCAACTACGATTGGTGCATATGGAGTACTTACATCTGGAGTTGAAGAAGTAGAATCTAATCAATTTAGCGTTTATCCAAACCCTGTAACTACAACATTGAACATTAATCTCGACCCTCAAAATACAGTAGAATCAGTGTCAATTTATAGCATCACAGGTGCAAAAATCACAGAATTTCCTGTGGCTAAAGGAATTACAACAATCGCTATACCTGTTGTTAATTTGAGTGCTGGTACATACACAGTTGTATTATCTAATCAGTCTGGTGTACAAACTGCTAAGACATTTATCAAATAGAATATCTACATCCTAATAATATACAAGAGTAGTGCTCAATGTGAGTATTACTCTTGTTTTTATACAAATCATTTTTCATAATTCTGATTACAAGTATCGTAGATGTTTGACTATTTTAATAAATCTTTTCTTTAAATCCATCTAGAATTTCACGTCAAAAAGGGAAGGGATTCTTTGGGGTAAATCACAAAAAATGAATATGAAAGCAAAATATTTTATAGTATTAGGTCTAGCATTGAGTGTAACAGTTTATTTGACTTCACTCACTATACCCGAAACGATTAGCACTGTGGCTACTAAAGCCTATCCATTGAAAAAATTTAAAAAGGGATGGAACTTCTTCATTGTCAGTGACTGGGGATGGAACGGTCAAAGCTACCAACAGCAAGTGGCAGATCAAATGGGTATTCAGGCCGACAGCACAGGTGCAAAATTTATAGTATCTTGTGGCGATAATTTTCAAATCAATGGTGTCGCTTCCACACAAGATCCATTATGGATGAAAAATTTTGAAAATGTATATACCAATAATACATTACAAGTGGATTGGTTCCCTGTTTTTGGCAATCATGACTACAAAGGGAATACTCAGGCACAACTAGATTATTCCAAAATAAGCCGTCGTTGGAGATTTGAGGAACATTACTACAGTTTTGTCAAAAAAATCAATGATTCCATTTCTGCTCGCTTTATCTTCTTGGACACACCTCCATTGTTAAGCGAATACTACAAACCAGAATATCCAGATGCTGCAAAACAAGATTCGGCCAAACAAATCAAATGGTTGAACGAAACACTTGCTAACTCAAAAGAACAATGGAAAATCGTCTTCGGACATCACCCTATCTATTCTGCAAGTAAAAAACACGGAAACACTAAGGAAATGATTCAACGAGTGAAACCATTACTTGAAAAATACAATGCACAATTTTATTTCTCTGGTCATGACCACGACATGCAACATCTGCAAGAACATGGTAAAAATGTGGATTACATGGTGACTGGTACAGGAGGTGAAGCTAGACCATGTAGCAAAAATGAGCAGTCACTTTTTAGTGCATCTGTACCTGGATATTCTATTGTTTCTTTCCATGCAGACAGCATCAGAGTGGTATTTATGGGAGCTAATGGTCTACCACAATACACATACGAAAGAAAGAAATAAACATTGCTTAGATGTTATCATAAACAGGGGTGAGAATGGTTCACTCCGTTTATGATAAAATCTAGAAACTACTTATGAAAGTTAACACGTATGTGCATGGTTACAGTCCTTCTTGTTGCTGACCATCTAGGGCATCCATCCAACACTTTATGCAATTCTGACTCCAATTCTGGACAAGTACAATTATATATATATAGATCCGTAACCAATCCTCTTTTATCAATATTGAATCGGATATCAGTTTCCTCTTCTTTGTCTTCACAAATACTTTCCTTCCTATTTCTCTCGAAATACTTTTTGAACTCTTCTTCTCCAAAAACATGAGACCTTCCTTTCTGGGTTGTAGCGTTGACTGCCACACTCGTAGATTTAGAAGGTTCACTTGTTAGATTTACCGAGTTGGAACTGACTGACTTTTCCGCACTTCTAGGCGATGAATAGGAGAAATTTGAGTTCAAAATAGATTCATCATTCAAATGAGCCAATTCTTCAGGCACTTTTGGTTCCATAAAAACTTCAATCTTTGAAGTGTTTTCAATTTTTAATCGCTGTTCCTCATAACCTGGTATAGAGACAATCAGAGTGGGCTTCTTCAAATAGGTCACATCTATAGAAAAGTTTCCATCCAGATCTGTGTTTGTTACTTTCTTTGTGCCTTCAACAGTAACAGTAGCTCCCACCAATTCTTTTCCAGTGGATGCCTCCAGGATTTTCCCAACTACCCTTCTGGATTCAGTACGCACGATAGGTACTGACTTGATGGGTGATGTTTCAACTTTTGAATTGGCTTCGTAAGTATCAGCATCAACCAATGAGTTCGAATTTGCTTCTGCTGTCAGAGAAGACTTATAAATAGCATCCGATTCTGATTGAACAGTTTTTTTGTCAATTGATTCGTATTGTTTGAATGTGGATATTTCAGAACTTGGCGAATTAGAAGTTGCTGTTATACTTTGTTTCTGAGGTGTTCTAGATAGTGCTAATTCTGTTTGAGCAGATACTTCACCACGACTTTTATTCTTGGTCTGTACATAATGATTTTCTGCGGGCTTAATTATTGCTTTGGAAATAGAGCTTGAATGCAATGACTCATCCGTAGGGAAATGATAAAACAATAAACCTACTCCAATGATTAAAGTAATTGAAGCAGCCACACCCATTGCCCACCGACGATAAATCACTTTTTTCGAAGCTGCTTTTGAAAGCACCTTCCTTTCGAGTTCTTCAATCACTGACAAATGATTGCCTTCAAACGCGTGAAACCCATCCAAAGCGTCTTGCATGAATGGATCATCAAGCGCTTTGCGTTCCAGCTGATTGGCAACTTTGCCTTTTCGGTCGCTTCCTATGTAGTCTTTGAATTTCATTGGTTACTTATAGTTTACTTAGAAATTGAGCAACACAGTTTTTCAGATTTCTTTTCCCATTTTGGATAAAACTTTTTACTTGACTAAGTGCATAACCTGTCAGTTCAACTATTTCTGCGTATGATTTATCTTCATAAAAAAAGTAATTGATGCTTGTCCGTTGTTCTTCACAGAGCGTAGTCAAACAATAATTCAATGCTTCCTCTTCCTCATCAGACTCCTGTCTTTCTAATAGAGTAAAAGATGCGTCATTTTCCACAACTACATCATTAATATTTACTGTAATTGTTTGTTTCTCTTTCCTGATGATCTGAAAACAATGGTTTTTGGCAACGCTATAAAGCCATGTACTAAAATTTTTGATTTCATAGTTAGCCATCTTATCTGCCAGTAATGCGAACACATCCATCACCGCATCTTGTGCCATTTCCTGATTATTGAGATACTTCAAACACAAACCGTAAACCAATGGAATGTATCGTCGATACAATTCTCCAATGTACTTAGCATCATTGAACTTTTTTATTAAAGCCAACAAATCTTCGTCAGTGTACGACTCTATTTTTTTATTGATTATCAGCAAGATAATTATGTACTATGAAAATTTATCACAAAATTATAAAAATATTAGCAGCCTGTTGTGGAATTTGAACACGAAATGTATCTAATAGGTAAATGGACAAATTAAAAACACTAAAAACTCCAAAATTATGAAAACACTAAAATTCAAACTAGCCTTTGCCTTATCACTTTTATTGATAATCAATGCATTTGGGAATGAGAAAATGATCACCATCCACGGTACAGTTGTAGACGCAAAAACGAATGAGGCAATAATTGGTGCCAGTATAAAGATTAAGGGTACCAGAAGCTCAACTGTTAGTGACTTTGAAGGGAAATTTACCATCCAAGCCGAAATTGGGAAGAAAATTCAGACTGGATATGTGGGTTATAAACCTAATTTAACGACTGTACGTGATAGTATTATCACCATTCGATTAGAGGATAATTCAGAGGAACTAAACGAAATTTTAGTTATAGGTTATGGAACAGCTACAAGAGGTGCTTGTTCAAGTTCTATAACAACAAAATCTAACAGTATAAATTCCCAATATTGCGGAAGTATTAATAATGCACTTCAAGGTAGTGTTGTTGGTGTAAATTTTAATCAAAATAACAATGCATCATATGACGAAGAGTACAGCAATTACAAGGAAAACCGCTTTATGACGAGCAAAGAACAACCGCTATCAACTTTCTCGTTGGATATTGATGCGGCCTCCTATAGCAATATGCGTCGAATCATCAATCAAGGAAGCATACCTCCTAAGGATGCAGTGCGCATTGAAGAATTAATCAATTATTTTTCATATCATTACCCCAATCCTACTGGCACAGACCCTGTCAGCATTAGTAATGAAATTACGTCCTGTCCTTGGGATAATTCTCATAAGCTTATCAAAATAGGCGTGAAAGCATGTGAAATTCCATCCGAAACACTTCCAGCCTCAAATTTTGTTTTCTTATTGGATGTCTCCGGATCAATGAGTTGCCCCAACAAGTTGCCTTTGGTAAAATCATCCATCAAACTCTTAACCAATAATTTAAGAAAAAAAGACAGAGTGGCAATAGTCGTGTATGCAGGTGCAGCAGGAGTTGTGTTAGAATCAACAGAAGGAACCGACAAACAAAAAATTTTAGATGCTGTGGAACATCTACAAGCTGGAGGCTCCACTGCTGGTGGTGAAGGTATAGAACTAGCCTATCAGATAGCTCAAAAAAATTTCATTTCCGAGGGGAATAATCGCATTATTCTTTGTACCGATGGTGACTTCAATGTAGGTGTTTCGAGCAATGAGGGATTGGAAAGTCTAATCGAATCAAAAAGAAAAACGGGTATTTTCCTAACTGCATTAGGTTATGGTATGGGCAACTATAAAGATAGCAAACTCCAAATCCTAGCTCAAAAAGGCAACGGCAATCATGCATATATTGACAATATTCAGGAAGCCAATAAGGTGTTGGTCAATGAATTTGGAAGCACCATGTACACAGTGGCTAAAGACGTGAAGCTACAAGTAGAATTCAATCCTCAGTTCATCAATGCCTACAGACTTGTAGGTTATGAAAGCAGATTGCTCAACAAAGAAGACTTCAATGACGATACCAAAGATGCAGGAGAACTAGGAGCAGGACATACAGTTACAGCACTATATGAACTCATACCTGTAGGAGTCGAAAACAAATATGGCGGAGTAGATCCACTGAAGTATCAAAAAAAAGAAAATTCGACTACCTATAAATCCACTGATCCATCAAGTGAAGAGTTGCTCACCATTAAACTCCGTTACAAAACACCTAAAAGCAATACAAGTGAAAAAATCGAAGTTCCAATAATGGCTAACGTAATGACAAATCAACCTTCACCAGATTTTAGATTTGCTATGGGTGTAGCTATGTTCGGGCAATTGCTTAAGAACTCAGATTTTAAAGGTTCAGCTAGCTACGACAAAGTTTTAGAAGAACTCAATCAAGGTCTAGGTGAAGACTCACACGGTTACAGACGTGAATTTACAAGACTAGTAGAATCAGTGAAACAACTATCAAAATAGCAAAACTGAAAGCTGAAAATTACCAAAGACTTACCCGTAAGTGTAGGTCTTTGTTGTTAACTCAATCTCAAAATATTTCCCTTCATATACCTACGATTAAATTGGGAATCCTTCACCCTCTTTCCACAGACATAATAGAATTTTGAGGAAGTATAAAAAAAGCCCCGACTACAAAATAGTAGTCGGGGCTTAAAAGTGGCGGCTATCTACTCTCCCACTGTATGCAGTACCATCGACGTTGACAGGCTTAACTTCTCTGTTCGGAATGGGAAGAGGTGGAACCCTGTCGCTATAACCACCTA